>PPYE01090244.1_pt1 | contig 259512 bp, 255 predicted proteins | sample 1559881 | NCBI WGS metagenome assembly PPYE01 (sample SAMN08240022, study PRJNA423297) | Human gut metagenome, whole genome shotgun sequencing project. | reverse complement strand
TATGTAAAATTCATTCCTAATAGATAAGATGCTTGGAACCACCATTTATATCTCTCATATCTTCTGCCCGTTAAAAGTACAAGGTATGATATAAAAATAGGCGACCAAAGTCGCCCTTATTTAGAATGTAAATTCTTTAACAGAGTAGCCCTCTGGAATATCTGCACTGACTTCTTTTGGAGATTGGAATGAAAAACCAATATTGTTGCTGTAAGATATAGTAAAGTCATTGAGCTTCGGCGATGCAATATAAATATCCAACATGACTCTCACTTGTGTCGATACTTGATATATTATTCTCGCCTTTGCTATAGAGTTACTAATTCCTCCTTTTGCCAATTGAATAACAGCTTGTCCATCGCTATAACCATCTGCACTTACATAAAACAATTGAGAAGTAGGGGTGCCATTATTATAGTATTTACATATATTGATAATTGCTGAACTTGCAGTATTTCCAAAACTTCCTATCGCTATTCTGTACCACTTATCTTGCTCTAAACGACTTTCTGATGCAAATACCCCACATCCTCCACTATTGGTCACAACACCAGGTGACACAAGTATATCATTACCAGAGCCATCAACTGGGGCGTTTTTTCTACTACGAAAATCAGCCCAATTTAACATTTTGTTTTTAATCTCTTTTTGTTTAATTTGTTTCCCAAAATCACAGCATTGGGAGACGCTGAAAAAGGCGACTTCTGCCGTATGTACTAAATGCTCTCCAATGTTATTCCATCGGAAGATGCTTTAAAGTCAGATTTATTTCTGATGATAAATGCTATCCCCATATCAGGAGATACACTATGCAACACAGGAGAGAAGATAAGTTCTGCGATATCGCCAGGTTTACTAAGCTTCATAACACCATACAATTTCCCTTTGAACAAGAACGGACTACCTGTAATATAAGAAACGAGGCAAGCACCACTTCCACCATTAATAATAGTGAATTCTAAGCCGTATGATCTCGAACCTGACCCGGTGTATAGAACTACTTGATTCTGTGCCTGAGCATTCTTTATAACATATATATTGCTTTTCGGGGTAATTGTAAAGGGACCGTTAGATTCATAAATAACCATTCCCCGACTTATACTACCAACCAAATTACAATCTCCTTTTTTGAAATCCAGCATAAGGTTAGGAAAGAAGGTTCCTTTTCCAAAATTGCGGTAATCAAAAGAAGTATTTCCATTATCATCCATTCCTTGCTGTGAAATCATATATTCATCCTGAAATACAGCAGAACCAATAAGAGCAAAATTCGCAAGGAATATCTGCGCCGCAAGTAGCTTATTATAGGGATAAACAGTCCATAGGCCACTATTTTTATTATTTTGAAGCCAAGTTTTTGGGTCGGTAGATGTATTACCGGACACTCGGCTACTCCACATGTACAATACATTCTCTAAAAGAATATACTCGCCATTCTTATATGTTCTGGTTGATTCCCACGAGTCTCCCACAGGGAATGGCGTTGCATCTTTAGCAACAATATTCACTTGCTTGCTTGCAATCAGCTTAGTTCTTGCAGAATCTTCATAAGCATATATACTGATGCGGTTTGCCGTAGGATATGAAGACTCCGGAATCGTATAATCGTAGCCGATTATTGCAGATGGCGAGTCATATTTATAAAGATCCATCGCAACTTCTGAATATGCTGCTTCAACTTTTAGCGTGAGATAAGCCAACACCGATGCTTTGTCGATTCCCTCTCCCAACCAAAAGCGAATAGACAAAGGCGCTTCCTGCACATTGTATGCGCTGACGCTCACTACTTCCGGGTTAGTCTCTATCCAAAGTCTGTAAGCCTCTCCTGTCAGGTAAAAATGATTCGTTATCTGCATAATATATCCATTTTAAACAGTTCCTGATACGCTGCCTGTTAATCCCATTTTCGCCCTGACCATATCTTCATATGTCACCGATATTGATGCTGCGGTAAATGTAGCTGACGACTTCCCTGTCAACACAAAAGCTACTCCGGCATTATCCTTAATAGAGAATGTCCATGATTTAATAAGATTAGGCTTCTCTTCGCCAGTACTTCGTAATACAGCAACCGGTGTAATAACAGCGGTCTCACCTTTACGTACAGTATTGCCACTAATACCGGTAATCTTAAGGATTACATAGTATGGGTCAGAGAAGTCGGTTATCTCATCATAACCGGAGGCTACAACAGAACCGTCCTTCTTTACATCGCAACGTAGCTTCAAAACGTTGTCCACATCACTGGTAGAAACCACCTGTGTACGCGCTGTACCCCAGTTTACATCTCCTGTGCCAAGCATCTTGACCCATTGGAAAGAGTAGCCGGTATAATCGGTAACTTCCACACCGTCCTTGAAAATACGTACGTTATCCGTTAATGATTCTCCGGTGGTCACTAACTGGGAACCTTTATTATTAGTAATCAGAACATCATATTGGTTTCCTGTACTTTCTTGGATTATGACCTCTTTTGAAATTGCATTAAAACCAACTGAAGTACCACTTACCTCTATCGTTCCTGACACGGTAATCCGGTCATTGTCATAGCCGGATATCGGCACAAGATTCTTCATTACACGGAGTGCCGGAAGGTTGTAGCTGGTGCCTCCCACATTGGTTGGACAAGCATCTATTTTTTTGAAGAAGCCTACCATACCGGCATTAGTAGATAGTCCATTACTGTCAAATGTCAGAAGCAAGTCATTATACCGCCATTCAAGTGTCTGCGGCGTCAATACATTGCCGTCACTTATATCGCGCAGGACCAACACCACAGTAGGACGTGATGACTCGGCGATAGTTTCGAAATTCGGAATAAAAGCATTCGTACCTTTATTATAACGCTGCACAAGGGGCGTACCCTCAACACGCAATGTGCCGTTGATGGTAGTGCCATCCATCAATGCGATAATCGTAAAACCACTTTCTAAGTTCATTCAATACCTCTTTCCTCTTTTGACGTTTCTTCCTGGTTCTCCGGTTCTTGGGAAATTTCCGGTTCTTCCGTCCCGGGAATTTCTTCCTCCGGTTTTTCAGTATCCTGTACCACTTCATCATATTCTCCGCTTTCCTGCTGTTCCTTTATCAAGGTCTTCAAACGCTCACCCGATATGATATCCGGTGTAAAGTTTGAAAGTACTTTCAGGGCACTTAGCGGCAAAATCACGCGGCCGTCAGGAATACGTTCAGCATACTTGTAATCGTATCCTTGCTCTTGCAATTCTTCCGGTTTAACTAATAGGTAGTTCATATTATTCATATTTATTGGTTATCAACAATGCATCCCCGCTCGTCAGTACAGCACCGGTACTTGAAGTGATGAGACATGTTACTGCATACATCTTTACCTTGGCATACACGGACAATGAATAGTGCGGATTGAAAGAGAATGATGAGGGTACGAACTCAACGGTCCGTCCACGGCCTACAGTCACAGCCGTACTCCCCGGTTTGGTTGATTTGGCATACCATTCAATTACAAACAAGTAGTCTTTCGATGTCGGGATTGCCTGCTTATTGTAAGACAACAGGCATTCGAATGCGACAGGAGTAGTCATTCTTGCCGAAAGCTTGACTCCCTTGGTCTGCCTGATATCCGCACGTAAAGTGCCCGGCATCTCCACTTTTATAGCCGTTGTAGCCTGCAAATTCTCAGATGCCGGCGCAGAAGGCCGGTTACCTTCATAATAAGCGGCACGTACACGTACAACCATGTTGCGGATAAACCTCGCGTCAAAAGTCAGCGTTTTGCCCCAAGTGCCGCCGGCATTCTTGCCGGAGACAAACACCTCAAGCTCATCAGCCGTAAAATCTCTCCAGGTAGTACTGTCCAACACCTGCCACCAATAAGCGGTATTGGCATCAGCCACCGGATTCTCAGCCGAATATAACTGTGCATTTATCGAATAAAGCCATTCACCTTTACTGTTAGGTACAACGTCCAGCGGGTTAATGGTCCAACCTTTCGGCCGGTTGATTTTAACCGAATATGCCAGTGAATCGAAAAGGGATGAACGAAGAATTACACTTCTCTCCACTTTCTCGGAGGTGTTTTTACGCTTATCCGTAAATGAAAAAATGCAATATAACTCAAGAGGAGTGCTTGGATTTATATTCTTTTTTACCGTTAGCGAATAAGCCGGTTTACCGGAAGCTGATATCACATAATTACTATCTCCTGTAATACGGTTACTACTGTCTGCCTTCGGGGCTCCTTCATACCATTCCGCTCCCGTAATGGCTTGTGAACCGTTCATAATGCCTTCCGGGTCAGATACTGACACATAAGGCATCAGAACACAAGGAACGAGCGAACGGTCAGGCTCGTAATCGTTCGTGTCCTTGTTGTAATTCTGTACAGGATTACCGGATAGGACCTGTATCTCTGCCAGGAAAGAATACGGATCTATGTGTACCTGTACGTCTTTGGGTTGGGTTTGTATAGCCATTTTAATAAGTGTCTATTATAGTTATTTTCTTATGTCCTGTTTTTTCTGTTACCAACTCCTCAAGGCTCTTACCACCGACTCTCTGAATAACAATTGTCATTCCACGGCATGGTATGAATCCCAATAACTTGTACCGGTATTCAACGAGGTGAGGAAAAACTCTTTCTAATCCCATAACTTTCAAATTCTAAATCCAACATAATTTTCAACTGTCTCCATATCTTCGCCCACCGGGATGAATACCCGGCAAATGAATTTCACTGTTCTAACCGAAAATCCCCATTCGCTCCCCATATCGGCAGAAGTCAACCGGATAACATGCTTCTGTCCGTCCACATAAGTAGGAGACCAGCTATTATCGGCAGGTACATTTCCGGTATCCCGCAGCCATTCCATTTCGACACCGGTAGTAGCCATAAGAACATTGGTGATATCACGGTTTCCATAACTCACTACGGCAGCAATATCGGTATTCACATCATTTCTGAAGAACTGCCAACCAGCAGTAGATGTAAAGTCAAGATGATAATTCTTATCCCCTTCGAGCAATGTCCATCCGGCAGAGTTCCACTGAGGTTCTTCGGTAGTCTTGTCTACTATGCAACCCCACTTACAGCCATAATGATAGACTGTATGCTGTTCCAGTGTGGTTATCACCTTCTGATTCTCCAAAAGGGTTTCATAGTCTACAAAACGATAAGGTTCATCGCTCTGGGCAATTTCCAAGGCCCACTCGCCACGATCCACCTTTTTAGGGATGATTGTCCCATTCCAGTCAGCTTCATATATCTTTTCAAAGACACCAATCTTCGACATGACTCCGACATCTGTAGGACCGATAGGAAGTTTCTCTATCATCTTCACATTTGGGAACCGGCCAAGGGTCAACGCATAGTTGTAGTCTTCGAGAATGGGTTTGAAGACATTCTGCAGGAACATAATCCGACCTTCACGAGATGAAAGTAGCCATGATTGCGCACGCTCATTTGCCGCTTCGCCAGCATCCGGAACCGTTGCATTACCCCGGCGAGTGACGTTGTAACCTTCAACAGGCGGGTAGTTTCTTCCTCCTGGAACTTCGCTATCAGGATAGAGGACAACAGTCAATGTATTATCATTTATATTTTTGGATACTCCCCGGAACCAAGAAGTATAATAGTCGGCACCTCCAGAAAGCAAGGTGTTGATAATGGATAGCATGACGTCATTCTCATCAAGAGTTGTCCAGTCGGTGTCCGTGCGCTTCTCCATCCATAACTTATAAGTGGAATCATCTATTTTCTCTACTTTCTCTATTGTACCACAATCAGAAAACGAGAAGTCGCCGGACATTGCCTGGATCTCGTTAATGATGAGCGAAAAGACCTTCATGGCATTACGGACTTCCAGAGTGGAGCATTGAATACGGCCATCGGAAGTCATGATGATGCCTTTACCAGCAAGGAAGCTATCAATGGCCTCTCCAACATTGGCACCACCTAATAACTCAAGAAGGTATTTAGTGAAGTCCTGGCGGTCCTTGTGGATGTATTTATCGCCTTCGATATCTCCAGCTATATCTGCATAACCGGCTTTAATTTTCTGGCCGTTGACTAACAGATATTGCGAAACATAGCTAAGTAGATTGAGTAAATCTATGTTTTTATGCTGGTGGCCAACGCCGCCGCCGGATCCGGCAAACGAAGACAAGAATTGACCGACGAATGTGGCGAAGCCTTCGGCAGTGGTAGTCCCCCACTCCTCGGAGTAAGGGTTCTGGATAGGAAAGAGTGCCCCCTCGGAGAGTGGCAGGCGGGGAACTTCAGCAAGCCGAGGGGGCACTGTAAAAGAACCTACTTCGGGCACAGTAATGTTGAGGACATCTGCAGGTACGTCGGTTCTGGGGAGGTTTAATAAGGGACGGGCATCCGCATATTTGAAAGTGAATGTATAGTTGCTGGGGAGGGCACGATCGGTGTAACTTACGTTACTTTCGGTGACAACGATCTGACGCAGGTAGTTACCGACATAGAGGTATTTTGCCTGAGAGGGAAAGAAGTCGAGTAGCCATTTGCGCTCATCCAGGTTTAAGTGGCCAGTGTTTTTCTGAAACTTACGTTCAGTGTCAACGCGGTACTCCTGGGAGACTTCGTCAATTTCAGCCAGGTTGTGGGTGTGATTGCCGTTGAATGTGGTGGTTCCGTAGGCGCGGAAGGTATCGAGCCCGCCCAAGGAATTCTCGAAGAGGATCCACTGTTCCTGCTCTGTGCGCATGTCTTCGGCATAGTAACGCTGTACGTATGTGAGTCGTTGACCGATGGGATTCTCAACCCAGACATCGTAGTAGGCCGGCAGCTGATGGTTGAGCCAACCGGCAACAACGGAGTACTGCAGAGGGAGTGTGTAGGCGATGCCAGCAGTCAGTTCAGCGACAGTGTAGTCAGTATGCGAGATGACGGATCCGGAATCGTCAGTGAAAAAGGCCCGCAGCTTCACTGTACTGGAGACTACAGAGTAGTAGGTCAGGAACTCCGGAGAATAGTAGGTAACCGGCTTGATATTGGGTTGCCAAGTGAGGAAGTTCTGCGTGAGAAAATTAGCGGCGGAGTCGGATAAACGATCGACGCCGGCACGGATGACGCGGAAGGTCAGTACAGATGTGCCATCAATTTCTGCAGTAAAATCGGAAACAAGCGAGGTCTGCTGATATATTTGTCCGGACTCGAACAACCGATAGGATAGCCTGGCATGGATGATATCACGCAAGTTTATTGTGATGTCGTTGTTGGACGACGGATCGTATCGCTGAGAGAGGATTTCGACATCGCCTTGCTTCAGGACAAAGGAGACCTGATCAGAAGAAGAGATGCGAAACTCTTTCAAGTTCTGAGATAATGATAAAGCATCCGGTTGCTGAAGTATTGTCATATTGATTTCTTTTTTATGCCAAAATTAGAGCTGGAAAGGGAGTAACTAAAGGACAAAATCAGGTAGGAGTCGTCGATGGACGCGTAGGACGTTCATTGGGATCCTTTTCTGAGAATAGTGCCGGACGCAGGGATAAATCTATGCGATAATAAACTTTTCCATTTGTTCGACGTGTATAATATATATAATAGGTACGGTGATAATAAGTGCCTCCAGCATCGTAAATAGCCTTGGTTGGTGGCAAAGGATAGATGGCTGAAACAGTATTCCGAATATAACCTTCACCTTCGCTGGGACTATAACCGGCAGCAATATATTCAGATTCGCTGACTTCTGTAGCGGAAGAAACAATCATCCATTTGTATTCTGTATTCCGGACCATACGTTCGGATTCAGACTTTGCAATAGATAACGGTTCATAAAGTGCAGTGGTCATTAACTCGGAGGTTACCGGTTCTGATTCTCCACCGATTGTGTATTTAAAGATGTTGAATAACAACTCAACTCCCTGGAGAGTAACCTTGTGATGAACCTGAAGGGAATTTTTTAGAGAGTTAGGGAGCAATAAATCGGCAGAGACCTTATGAAGGGAATTACGGAGAAGGTTGTCAAACTTCCGGTAGAATTTCTCGAATATACCAGTGGGACCATTATATAGCAGGGAATATCCCCATTTGCCCAATACATCGTGGTTGGTTCCGACCGCATAATTAGAGCTATATTGCACAAAAGCCAAGATAGGTTTCTGATCCGGATTATTTGCCACAACATCTTCATCTGATGCTGTAGAATCTTCGGCAGCACTCTCTACCGGTACGCCATCGATCGTTGAATTGAGTGTGCGGCCATCACCGATATAAGGAGCTGTCTCTCCCCTTTTCATTGTACCTCTATTTGTATCTGGTATATCCGGAAAGGCAAGATATGACAAGCAAAACGCACAATCCGGTACTTTGACCTCATAGGCCTTGAGGGAACCGCCGGCATAGTAAGGAATGTTACCATCGGAAAGTCGCTCTTCGATAGTACTGTCTGCGTATCCTGTACGGCAATAGCTACCATCAGCCTCTTTGTACCAGGCTTCCGGATATTTAGCCTCCAGCTCGTAAGTTGAATCGTAGGTATCCCCTTCTGTAATCACCGTTTCAGAGGATAGCTTGAGCTGTTGGTATCCGGAAAAAGAAAGTTCAGGATGGGATTTCAAATATGGGGTTAAATCGACTGTTGGTTTTGACTCCATAATGTCGTTAAACAGTTCTATACGCACAGTACGTGCAACTTCGTCGGGGATAAACTCACAGCAGAACTTTTTGCGATAAACATCGAGAATAGTGTTGGCCATACAATCGGGCACCAGGTGGGCAAGCAGGATCGTACCGTTGACGAGGGAGTCGATGGTATTATTAATGAATACCATTTTGTTGAAAGGTTCGCTCGTCAGGAGGAAGTGATCGAGCAAGGTATAGCCAAAGTAGGTGAAGATACGGCGCAATAGATATGCGGCACGAATGAAAGGAGAAATATAATAACCCGGCTCAAGCTTAATGATACGATCGTTGACGGTCTCTTTGCGTTCGAAAGAGTTGTAGAAACGATAGCTTCCTTTTCCGGCATTGCTGGATATGCAGACACCGGCATCGTTCATATAATTGATGCGATTGACATACCGACGGTCTCCATCCAGGTTGACCGTTATCGGAAAAATGGCAAAATTGGGATGGGAGTTGTCACGAAGGGACCAACAGAAGTCTATTCCTTGTTGGACTGTGGTGATTCCCGGAATGGTTTCATCACCAAAGATATCGGTTAGGGTGACATCGGATATTCTGGAAAGGAAAGAACCTTCGTTCATGTAGAATGCCGTGGAAATCTTTTCATGGCGTTTGGCTCCTAAAATGGCTTGCCGGCAAGGCATAAAATAATCGCCATCCTGGATGCTACAATCTATGTTGGCTGAAGGTTTGTTTCGGTTGGCCAGCATGTCCGGGTAGTTGGTGAGCTGACGGTTCAGGTCGGTGTCCGGGAGATCTGTTGGCAGGGACTGTTCGCCCCATTCGTTGAAAAAGAGGTTTGGACGCTCGATTTCGAGTTGGGTACCGGGAGTAAGATGATAGGCTTGGCCGGCTTTGGTATTGACTATTTTCATGATGCTTGTTTTTTGGATCCTATTGCACGGGCGCGGTTACGGAGATCGGTTTTTCGCTCGATATCGGAAAGAACTACAGAAGCGGGTACTCCATATTCATCGAGATGGATGATGGAACGAGCCAGCTTCTCCATGAGTTCCGGAGGAAGTGCAGCTCCGGAGTTACCGGTAGGTACCGGATCCGGGGTTGATGAAGTGGAACTTATTGATCCGCCGGAAGCATAACCGGCCATGCGGGCGCGGATAGCTTGATTAAGATCGAGCGTGCGGATGTTGCCAGCTTGCTGGGATTTATCAAGGATATCCAAGATAGGTGCTACAGTGGGATTTTCGACGGCAGCGTTACTGGCCACCCATTCTTTTGATTGGCCAGAAGGCCCCTCTCCTACTATGACGGTAGGATGATCGATGAAACCACGAGCATCCGGATCATAGTCGGAGTTCGGAAAGAGTTTGCCGTCCTGGGCACGGCGGACATCGATTTTACCACCTTCCTGGCGACCGGTGGCAACGCGGGCACCAGCGGCGGATCCGGAGGAGGAGCTTCCGGAGAGAGTCATATTCTTGACCTTATCGCGTTCGGCGTTGGCAGCTGCTAACTCTACAACTCCGGTAGCAGACATCACAGCAGCTGCAATTGGACCTGCAATCGGACCTAACTGTCCCAGAGCCATCATTACAGCCAAGGCTGTATTAGCTATAATTTGAGAAGCTTTTATTGCAAATTGCACATCAGCATATTTTTTTTCAATATCTAACTTTTTCTGCGCCTTCTCTTGCTCTAATTGTTCTATCTTCTCTTCGTTACCCTGAGCTGCTTCAATTTCAGCATCGTACTTAGCTTCAACATTATCTATTTCAATTTGCTTAAAGGTATTGAAAGCCTTACTCAGTCCATTCGTTACCGTGCCAACAATCTGCTGCATATTTTGCAGGATGTTTTCACCAAAGTTCTTCCAAAAATTCTCTTCTCCTATATGCTCAAGTGCGCCTTGCAGATTTTCAATACTGTTATATATAGTAGTAAACTCTTGAGATATACTATTTCCTTGTAGTGCACGAATTGCATTCTCTGTATTTTTAACCAGCTCCAATTTATCCTGCTGATATTTCTGATGCAATGAAAGTTTTGCCTGATTGTAGATATCAGTCACTTCCTTTTCATCCTGCCCATTTTCCTTGGCATACTCCAGAGAAGCTTTATAGTAAGATTCAAGTAAGAGTAGCCGTGTGTTGTGTTCTGCCTCCAGTCTATCTACAGCAGATGTAGGTGTCTGTACCACCATCTGCCGCATCTCTTCCAAATTATTTATATAGGTTTGCTCTGCTTTCAGCCGGGCATTAAATGATGTTTGCTCCGCTTTTTCTACGCGGCTATTGGCATCTTTTACTGCTTTTTCTTTCAACTCACCATGTTCCAAATCAAGTTCCTCAGACTTTCGGGCAAAATTCTTTTCGATTAAAAGCCGTTTATCAGCAGAACTTCTATTGAATGCAGCTTGCCAAATATCAAATTGCACCTGCGACATTTGCTTATTATGTAGCATTAATCGATAGGCATTCAACGATGCTGTATATGAACGTTCTTCAGTGTCTAATTCTTGATTTCTGAGAGCTTGCATATCTTCTATGATTTTTTTCTCTGCAGCCACTCTTTCTTTATCTCCAGAATCATCATTTTTTTGATTTGTCTTTGTTTTTTTCTGAAGACCTAAATTTTGTAGGATTTCCAATTCGGCTTTCAGTGCTGCTACTTTTTGATTTCTTGCAATAACCTCCTCTTTAGTAGATGCTACGACCTTTTCAGATTCTTCGATCTCTTTTTTCTTGGCTTCGATTAGGTCGGTTTTTTCTGAAGCAGAATCTGCTGAGGAGTATTTCGCATCAATTTTGAGCAATTCTTCCGTATATGTTTTCATCATAGCTTCATACAAACTAATCTGATCGTCAAGCTGCTTTTTCTTAGCTGCCCATGCTTTGTAGGCAGTGGGTGAGACACCTTGAGAGGCGGCTATTTCTTCGATACTTTTTCCGCTATTCATTGGGTCGCTAATTTCCCACTCCACTGATTTAAATTTCAGTGCTGTTGATTTATCTTGTGCTGCGAACCAGTTGGTGCGGTTAGTATTTGCTTCGGATAACTTGGAGAGGGCTGCCTGCTGCTTGGCTGTCACCTGCAATTTTTCCACATAGCCACTGAGCGCTTCTGTATTGTTATTAATGAGCTTGCCTTCTTCGGTTAATGTTGCGTGGTACTCCGGTACTATTTTTTGTATTTCATCAAGGGCGGATTTTCGTTCGCCATAACCCTTGCTCGAATCGAAAAGAACTTTTTTCAATGTGTCCAACTGTTTCTTTTCCTCAAAAATAGATTTATTCGCTTCAATTGTAATGGAATTAACTTCAGACACTTTCGTTCGAAAAGCAAAAAAGGCAATAGATGCTGTGGCGAGCAGTGTCGTTACAACTCCGATCGGCGATGCCTTGAGTACAAGATTGAACATTTCAGTGGCTGCAGTGGCCAAATTGCAGCGGCCTTTATAAAGGTCTAAGACGATTAACTTTGCAAGGAATGCTTTTCTGGTTAATGCGAGTTGCAGGGCTTGACGCTTCTCGGCAGCTACGGAAAACAAGGTACTCTTGGCATATTTGGCGTTCCAGACAGTTACTGCTTTCTGAGTAGCAATATAGGTAGTATAAGCTGTGACTAATAGTGTGAGGGCTTTCCGATGCTTGACTATCCAGCCGAGAAGTTCCATTGTAGTGACGGATGCTCCGGTATAGAAGTTATCCCATTTCTCTTTCAGAGGGAGAAGCGTTTCTCCAAGTTCGCGCTGCGCATTTTGAAAACGAACGGTGGCTGCTTGAGCACGATCGGCAGAGGAAACGTAGTTATCACCGGCTTCCGCCAGTTGTTTGTCGACAATGGAGGCAACGGCTAACATGAAATCGCCTGTCTGTGCCATCTGCTCATTGATTTCGGCAGCGGATAATCCAAGGTTATCCAGGATCATGACGGATTTACGGCCAAGACCAGTGACAATGGAGGACGTCATGTAATCTACTGACTGGCCTGTTTGTTGAGCTTTGAGCTGGGCAAATTGCAGGTATTTACCAAGGTCATCGAGTGGGATTCGGAAGTCATTAGCTTGGACAGTGGCTTTCATGAGGTCGAGATCGGTAACGGTTCCTTTGGTAGCTTTGCGCAAATTATTGAGGATAGTTCCATCGTCAAGTGCATCGAATGCTTTCTTTACGCCATCAGCGGACTCCGCCATCTCAATACCTTCGGCAACGATATCCTTCATTCTGGCGATATATTCTCCGGCTTTCTCTGCGAACTTGGTGAGTACAATTCCGGACATAGCTCCTAAAGCCGTTTCGGAAGTGGCAATCTCTCGCAGACTTTTGGCACTTACTTTGAGCTCATTCATGCGCTCATCGACTTTTTTTATTTGGCCTTCCAGGAGTGCATAGCGTTCCGGATCCAATGCTTTTGAAACATTATCTAACTCTCGATGCAGATCACGGGACTGTTTTTTGAGCTGTGCCATCGACAGGACGTTGACATCGAGCTTACGGGTAAGCTCGCCCATCCGTTTGTTGTTATCGGAAATTTGCTTGCCATAGGCCTTATATTCCGCTGCCAGTTTCTTGTAGGTATCGCTCTCTTTTTTGCCTTTGGATTCAAGCTCAATCATGGACTTAAGGCGTTCGCGTTGTTGCTGTTTGAGGTCCTTCGTTGCCTTGGAAAGTGCATAAATTTCTTTCTGTGCCTTATCGGTTTCGGCAGAAATGACGTACCTGATTTCGTCTTCGGAGAGATGTTTCTTTGCCATATCGGTTACCAATTAGAGGATTGTTCGTATTGGAGAGCTTGCTCCAGCTCTTGACGGATGGAGCTGCGGACTTCTTCGGTGAAGCCGTATTGGATTTCTGGAAAGGTCTCATGGTATAGTACTCCCCAGACAACGCGGTTATAGATGGCCAGATTGCTCCGGATATGACGGGAAATGCGATCGTTTCCGCGACGGTAGTTAATATCCAGGAAGCGGAGATATGGGAAGATGCGTATGTAGTAGACTTGCTTGGAGTCAGAAGACTGTGAGGTAAACGGTCGACGCGTGAGGTGTGCTAAGAGGTTACCTGAGCGGGTATTAAGGTACGTGCGAACCACATTTTCTTGCGTTTCGTAAATTTTATTGATGCCCTGGGACATGACATCGTTTATAAATCGGGTCCGGATGAGCTGGTCTGTAATCATATTCGCTGCTTATTTACAGCGAAAATAGGTCGGAGAAGATAATGAAGAAAGGACAGTTATCGGCGGAAGATGAACCAATAAATAAAAATGCCGGCTATTGGAAGAGCTAATGACAGGATGATGTAGAAGAGTTTATCGACTGATGAATGAATGGAAATCATCGGCATCAGGAGTAATACAATAACTATGTAAATGAGGTACAACATATTAGTTGGTTTTATTTTATTCAAAAATAAGCAATTTGTTTGGAATAAGCAAGGAAGGTCCGGGAAACCTGGTATCTTTTGTGTAACTAATACGGTGGAGGTTTCCCGGAATCCCTACTCTATTTCATGTCTTTGGCTTGGAGCATCCAGCGAAAGTCTAAGCCGGCGGATCCGGGACGGTTCTGATACTGATAGCCGGCATCGTGCATGGCTTGATGAACTTGATCCTTGGTGATCTGAGCACCCGGATCAATGCGACGGATGGCGTCGAAGACTTCATCGGTGGTAAACCAGTGAGTCGTATGACGGGCATCGGGTGCAGGCTTGAATGATGCAGACAGAGCTGCGATGTGGATGCTAATATCGGTTATTTTCTGTTCTTGTTCTTCATTTTTCATTTTGTACCTCCTTCTGATCATTAAGTGCTAACGTTATTTGTTCCTGAAGATCTATGAGTTCTTCTCTGGTACACATAAAAGAGTTATTCCCTCCCATGCTAACATCAAATTGCTCCAAAGTCTTCTTACCGCCAGTATAATAGCTATATTTTAAAATTTTGAATATTGGCTTATTCATGTGAACCTCCTTTCTCATTAACATCAAGTGCATGCTGAAGACAAGCTATGATTTCACGAACATCATCTGCCGGGATTGCGCTCATCTCAATATTACCACAATAACAGATATTATACAAATATTCTCCGGATTCTTTATCTGAATAAGCTCGTTCGCTGGTGACGTAGATATCACGTTCAGTAATTGACAGGTTCTTTCTCATTTGGTGCCCCCTTTCTGTTTACCACAATGCTCTTTCCAAAGGAAATGCTGTGTCCTTTGATGATCATAGACTTCATTAAGAAGTTGCCGGAGGCAAAAAAGCTCATTAAGATTCAAATCTTCAATAATGGAATATTCACCGACATGAATAGTGTAACGTGGTGTTGTGCTTGTACCACCCATATAATGCTCTGTTGCCCTGGTAACAAAGATATGGCGTATTCTTTTGTTCTTCTTTCTCATTTAGAATCTCCTTTCTTTGATTTTCGTGCCATAAGGCAGCAATAAGCTACGACTAAGATACAGGGTAAACAGATAAATGTGGCGCAGATACTGGCGATGGTAGCAATGTACCAACGGTCGGAAGTGGTTTTAACTTCGCAGTCACATAGGCTGCGGTAGTAACGCTCTTGGAGCGTGTTACAATCTTGCGTTGAGCAGGATGCAGGCACGGTTGATGTACCTTGGGTTAAAGTTTTCATGTATGATAAATGATTTGGCTATTTCTGACAAATTCTCTTTTATCAAATAGATACAAGAACGGCTGTCAGTTTCCCGAGATCGCCAAATCATTTATCATACTCACCCTTGAGCAAATAAGATACCGAGAAAAGACAGCCGTATTTGTTTACGCAAGTAAACTTCTACAATTTCGTATATGAATCTGCAAGCAGACCTATGGACATAAAAAAAGCCCAATTTCGTATTGAGCACTTATCCCGTACTCAAAGATGATCGTATAATAAATAATTTGGCACTGCAAATATGGGGATTTATTTTTAGAATGCAAAAAGAAAACATAAATTCTTTATAATGATAAACGAAACTTTAAAAAGCGGGAATTCCCGTTTTTAGGTATTTAAGAATTGGCATGAGAAGCGGGTCAATGGAATGTAGAATTATTCAGTGGGGATGATCAGTAGTAAAAAAGCGGAGTTTTAGGCTCCGCTTTTTATTATTTAGTGTTTACTTTCGCTATAATTCGTCTGACCTCAATTATCAACTCGTCTCCAAGATACTCAACCATTGGTAAGTCAATATTTGAAGTATTATTAGCAGTATTATAGTCTGTAGCTGCTGCAAACAAATTCCAAAACGAATTTCTTAGCTTATTGGTTTTTATTTGTCGGGAGACAACGGTTTTTTCAAACCGGTTAATTAAAATATGGAGTTGATTGATTAATGCTAAAATTTGGTTATTAGCATTTTGCTGTTCGTAAGCATCTAATATTTTTTTTATGCATTCTTCTATTGATTTTAAATCGGAAATAATCAACTCCTTATCAAATCGCTCTTCAGAAAGTTTCTTCGTCACATACCAAGCAACAAAAATAGTTACCAATATTGTAACAAGTATATTCACAATATCAATAGGTTCTACAACATAATTATATGACCAACTTGTTTTCAATAAACCAAATGACAGAATGGTAATAAGAGCTATAACAACTACAAGAGAAATGGAAAAGAGTATTATTGCTATTTTGTTTTGTCCCATATTTCTTTATTAATATAGTCAACTACCCATTGAAAAATATTTGTTTTGAATTCTATCAAATTACGAATTTTTTGTACTCCATAGTTACGCCCTAATTCGCCAAATGATTGATCTAAGAATGAACTTGGATATCCCTTGGTACCATCTAATTCAAAAATAATCTTTCCATTACCTTCAGCATTTACTTCTAAATAGGCAGGTTCTAATATAGTATTATAAAAGTCTTCACCTGAGTGTGGTCCTAAAGCAATCCATCTTCCACCCAAAACAGGACTATAATCTTTTGCTATATTTATTTTCTTTTCCATACTGTATAATTTTCTTTATTAATGGTCCAATAATAATATGTTCCTACAAAATTAGGATGTTGTTTTATTACGAAATTATCATTAATATAACGCAAAGATACTCTATTTGTTATCAAAACAAAGTCAGAAATCCATTTTTTTTCAACCATATGTCTTAATTGCGGTAATCCCCGTCCACGATTAGGCTGTTTAGTAGAAGACCCTAATTTTCCTTCTAATGCATACAAAAGTATTTCTTCATCATTTAACTCCTTGTATTGAGAAGGAAGTCCAGCTTTTTTATATGAGTCAATGATACCAATTCCCATATCAGCAAATGCAAAAACCATTTTTTGCTCCTCCCTATCTCTGTATTGGTATAACCACCAATTTATATTTTTCTTTTTTATACCATGTTCTATTGCATTTCCTAATAGTTCAGTTAACAATGTATTAAATTCATAATAGTTTTTTATACCCATTCTTTTCAATTCTGTTTCTATTCCTGTTGTTATCTGAGGATTTATTTTAGTGTTTTGAAAGAATGGTATATAGGAGTCTTTAAGCTTCACATAACTATGGAGTGTTCTATGATTTTTATTTTTTCTCTTAATGATATTCACCAATTCTTTATCACATTTAGACACTGATTGCAAATAAACACTCTTGCCTTTATTGTAAACTTTTTCACCTTGAGCTATGAGTATCATATAAGATTCATACGAAAGTGTTTTAATCTCAGAAAAGTCAATAAATACATTTTTACCATGAACAGACATCATTTTTCTTAAAGATCTGATAACATTAGTTTCATGTTCTTCATCCAATAAAAAATGCGCAGGTAACACAATAGTTCGATTTTTCTTTCGCCAATAGTAATATATTAGAAGTGTCATCCCTGTTAACAACACAGACAGCAATACAAGCCAAATATAATATTTAGATTCCATTATTTAAATGTGCATATGTTAAAATTCAAAAAGTGAGGTCCTCATCGCTAAATACAGTTGTTACCATCTTATAGTGCATCTCAAATAAGGCCATGTCTTCTTCCGGCAAAGTATGATATGTGTTCATAATTTGAGGAAAAAGTTTCATATAGTCCATTAAGAATATATTTAGAAAGAAGAAACAATGTCGCATACAAACGGTAGAAGAGTTTATATATTGTTGGCTCTCAAGTTCGAACATTTGTCCAAATTGCATTACTGAGATAAATGAAGGGTGAGCATGTATCGAAAGCTGAGCATATATTTTGCGCAATAAACTACCTTGGATTCCAACATGTGGTAACACTTCCTCCCAATCAAGTTTTACAACTTCATTATTTTCATTGAAATAGAATCTATATTTATAATTTTTGATAGCGTTGTCTATTCGGTGCTGCGAATCTAATGATAATGATTGGTATAAATTAGATTCGTGAATATTTTGTGTATAGTTTTCTATCATACGTGCTTCTTCCACAGCCTGCTGTTTTAAATCATCCTCAAGTTCACTATAATTGAAATTCTGACGATTTTTATATCCTGATATTAAGAACAATGTAAAAATAAGTTCTTTTTGTTCTTGCGATTGAGGTACAATATTAAGCGTTTCAAAAGTGCATACTGTTTCAAATAGATTTCTTGCTACTGTTGTTAGCACGACCGGATCAATAAAATTTTCAATGCGAAAAACGTCATCCTGAAATGAAACACCAGAAAGGATATTCTTTAGATTCATTGCTTTAGATAAAACCGTTTGTAACAAAATTTTATCATACCCCTCTAATTCATGATTTATCGGATCTTTATGATGATTCATCAAGATTTTGGTATAGCAGTTGATGTATTTATCCAAGATAATAAAGCAAGATTGGATATTATCACTCATGATAAGTGAACTTATTCGGAGTAACACATTCATATTCATCATATTTAAAGTCTCAACTCCTCATATCGTGCGCCAACCGGAACCACCCGGAATCCGATTTTACGGATTACACGATATGAGGAGTTGATGAAATGGTTTATTTTTGGCAAAGGCAAATGTAGTGAATAGTATTTAATTAACAAAGAAAAAGGCTTCCAACTCGTGGAAGCCTTCTAATCAGAGGGAAAATAATAATGTTCAATTAATACTCAGCGTTCTTTATCCAAACTTTACCCTCAAATTTTGGTGTTTTTAAAAGCGATGCTCCTTTTCAGGATGCATTGTTACAATACAGCACTCATAGCGCTTAATTTCTTTCCTATATCATTTAATGCAGCAGACAGCGTACTCAACTCATTAGGAGTAAAAGTAGCCTCTTTACCGTTTACCCTGTTGCCATTGAGGCGTTGATAAAACCAAGAAGAGGATTTACCAAAGTATTTGCGGGCAATGTATGAGACGGATATTGCTGGCAATACTTCTTTCATTTTATCACGCAATACTTCTTGCCGAACATCCTCTAATTTATTGTGGATATTTGCAAAGTCTTGTTTGACGCCTTCTAAAAGCCTTTCATCATCTTCTGTATCCATTGACTCCAGCAATTCTGAAATCTCTTTGTCAATTTCAACACGATGGGCTTCATCGCTTTTTTTCCAAAGCTCTTTCAACTCAAAAAAACGTTCAGTCTTATCCATATAGCAAAATTTTAAATCCAACGAAAGGAATCCCGCCCTTGTGGCCAACAAGGGCGGTTTTCCTTCTGGTCAATACAGCTTACCACCCAAACTCTTGATTTCCTCTTCGAGTCGTTTGATTTCTGCTTCAACCACCGCTTTCATGTTCCTGCTTCTTGAAGACAGTTGATGATGTCTGCGGAGATAAAATTGCAGGTCTTCTTCCAGCTCTTTTATCCGAGCCTTTAGCTCTTTGTCATTATTCATTAAGATCTCTTGTCTTAATGACAATGCAAAAATAACATTTTTATTATTAGCATCCAACTAATTCAATAATAAAAATATTATTGGATTGATTATTTAACACTTACGTAACCATAAGTAGACAAATCCTCCAAAAAGTGTTCAGGGGAATCAGCGCGGACCACATTCCCCGTTTGGTCATGGAAGCGGTCGGCAAAATGGTACATGTATTCCTGATCGGTGCACTGGCTGTCGAAACGGCTGCTCTCACGGAGTTTGGTTACAAAATCGGCGGCGCAGGTGGCGGTAATTTTACCGCCGTCCTGCAAAGTGTAGGTTGTTGTCATTATTATGCTAATTTTTTGGTTCTGAGTTTGAAAAATATTTTTTGGTCGGCGGTTAAAAAAGGAATGTTCGCAAGGGAGCATCCTGTGTTAACCATGCCTTGTTTTGCAAAGGTAATCATGTTTGCGGCAAAGCGTATCCAATTCTCCATTTTTGTGAAGTTGGTTGTACCGCCATGCTGGCGAAATTCAACCGTGCGGTGGCGGGCGTAGGCTTCGAGGTTCAGCTTGTGGTAGCGGTCGTTTCTGAAGACCCCGCGAAGGTCCTGGATGGTTTGAGCTTCCCGAATGCGGCTTTCTGAAATACCGGAAAGGCGTTTGCAGAAGGTGTTATTGCGGCGGGTATTCGGCATGAAGGCGTCGATTACAGGTTCGAGGTGGCGGTAGGTTATTGCCAGGTTGCGCCAAGTTTCGATGGTGAAGTCTGCGGCGTCCATGTGAATGTGCAGGCCGCAGCTGTTATTTACCTTTACGTCGCAATAGTCAAGTACCCAGCAAACTTTCTGAAGCTCCTGCAATCCGGCCTCTCCTTCCAAAATCGGGCTAACCAGTTCGAAAGTGTCGTTTCCGCTAAGGCTTCCGTCTGATACAAGTTTCCAGTGGTTGCGGGTGTCGTGGTTGTAACCCTCAACCGCTACGTCGATTCCAGCTTCGCTAAGTTCGCGGGCAAGGCGTTGTTTATCGCAGTTATAGGCTTCAATCTCGATGCCGAAGCGGCGGTTGAAAGTATAGTCTATTTCCGGGATGGCTGTTGCAGCTACAGGTTGTTGTTGGTTGAAAGCGCCTGCCTCAAGCATCTTCTTGTAGACGTTCTGGACGAAACCGTAGTTTCCGTTGGTTACTAAGTCGGCCACCTGGCGGCGGGTAAGACCTAAAAGAAGGAGCTGTTGAATCTTCGCTGTCTTCGTTATGCTCTGGTTGAGAATGTTTGTAATTTGTTCGTTCATAATGCTTTACCTTTATTATTGTACAGCTAAGGTAACACTATTAACGCACATATCGTAGCAATACCATCTTTATTATCAGCGACTTAGCTTTGTTTAGCTTGAGCAAAAAAATGATTATTTTTTGCGTCGGAGGTAATGTATAAGGGTAACTAAAAAGATCAAAACGAGGTATGGAAGGAAGGGTTGATACCAGGGAACTTGCTTCACTTGGTAGGTGGTGTCGACGGTTTCTGTTTCATGAAATTGTTCTGAGGTGGTGTCGCAGGTAAGGGTGAGCTGGGTTTCGTTAATTGTGGAATCGGATTTGCTCTTGGAAGATAGGTCGATATCGGTTACAGATTTAACCGGACCATGTGAGGCGGTATCGCCAGGCTTTGGTGGGAAGAACTCCACAATCCGGACAGTGAGGTCGGATTCTTGCTCATGCAGATATCGGGCAAACTTTCCTTTGAAATCCAAAGAGTCGGTCCGGGTTTCCTTGAGGTGGTTAGTTTCGATATCAGAATGAGAAGTTCCTGACCGCGAACTTCGACAGCCCACGATCAGGAGTAATGTAAACAACACAATCAATATATTATGAACAAAGTGCATGGTTACAACATTTTGAGAATGGATTGTACGTGAATATCAGTAATAGCCTTTTTCCCTGTCGGAGAAAGAAGAAATCGACAGTCTTCCTGATTATCCATGAAAAGGTTTTCAGTAAGAATGGCCGGACATAAAGTTTCACGAAGTATTCCAAGATTAGTGTCCCAATCTGGATCACCATCGGAGAAATCTGCACGCATGGGTGTGATATCCTTTAGGATATCGCGAGCTGTATTCCAAAAAACGGTAGCATAGTCATCTGATTTGGACTGGCCAAGATAAGTATGAACTTCCCAACCGCGGGCTTTACCATTGAAAGCATTGCAATGAATGGAAACCAGAAAACAATTGCGGATACCTATTTCTTTGCAGATGGTATTCACGCGGCGAGCCCGTTCACGAATAGGTACATCGATAGACTCCCGAACAATCAGTTCAGAGTCAACTCCGAATTTTATGAGCTCTGAATAAACTCGACTCGCTATTTCACGAGTATAGGACCATTCAAATAGCTGACTGCCATCTGGCCAAAGTGGCGAGCGTTTACCTGCAGTATTCTCGCCATGCCCGTTGTCAAGTAGGATTTTCATCTTTTACCTCCTTTTTTTTAAAGATTCGTACCTGGTACCGATAATCGACTCCGAAGAGTGCACCGGCGAATGTGCTGACTTCTCCAAATGCCACCAGGACGGAATTATGTATTTCTCCGCGAGGAGACACCCAAAATCCTGAGAAGATGAGTACCATTCCTGAAATTGTGAGGAAGACAGCTACAGCCAATTGTACCGTGAGTTTTTTCATTGCTTTCATTTTTGTGCTAAGATATAGGGGATTAACCACTATTTAAAGGACGATTTCACATCAAAAAGATCAGCTGCAGAGGAGCTGAACATGAGTGTCCAACCTATACTTTTAAATTCCGGAGAGACGAAAGGCACGATATCGTGATTATCGGATATCTTATCTAACCAGGGAGTTGCGGAGGAACGGGAGTCTTGGATGAGTTTCTTCCGGAGAGACGCAAGAAGAGACAAGGCGACATCCGAGGCTATGGCGACTTCTATCATATCAGCGGCGTCGGTGAGCTTCATGGCAATGGTGACTGCCAGCTTCTGTTGGTCTAAGATGGAGTTCCTGGAGTCGCGAGATGAGGAAAATTCTCCAAAATCAATGAAAAGGTAGTTGCCGGTGATGTCGTTCACGCGCCTTTTCACGTCGTCGTATGATTGGCCGAAAACGAGATTCTCAAGTTCCGGCATGAGCGGATCCGGAAGATTCTTCACGTACTCAAGCAGAGTGGAGTACTGAGGGAACTGGCTTGCACCATTACTAAACATGGAAGCCACGCCTTCCTTCTGAGGGTATCGGGCAAAGTATTTTAATAAATTCAGGATCATAGAATATCATTGATTAAGTGAATGGGTAAGCCGGTTTCGTTCGCTATGTCTACCTTTTCCATCTTAGCAGAGTGAAGGCTTCGAACGGTATCGATGAGTTTCTTCCGGAGAATTGTAAGGTATTGAAGGATATTCATCCGTTCGATGGTGTCAACGTCGCCAAGGCCGTCGGAACTCAAGTTATACAGAGACTCAAGGGCACCGGTGGAAATGGCAGACACTTTGGTGTTCTTGGCCTCTGTAAGTAACTTGAATTCGGTTTTGGTGAATAGGTAGTTAACGAATGCCTGGAAGTTGAAGGCAATGGCAGTCAATTCATCCACCGGCAACTTGACGAATTTATGTGCGAGGGAATGAGCTCCATCAGAAGAGTACCGGTCCGGATAATAAAGAATAGCGGCCAAAAGCGGAAGTTGCTCTAATGATCCGCCAATCAAGGAACGGGCCTCGATGAACTGAAGGGCGGTCAAAGAGCAAGTAAGCCGGTTGAAGGAAGTGTCTATCGTATAGGCTGAATATAGCTCATCATCATTGAAGCGAATTACCGGGATCATCTGTTTGCAAAAACAGGAGTCAACGGCATAGTTGTAGGGCAGCTTGCTCAGATATCGAGCAATGGTGATGCCTGTCAATCGGTGCGGTGGAATACGTTTACATAATTTTCGTGTGTCCGAATCGAGATCCTGGAGAGCGGCGTCATTATCTGGATAGACAATTGTGAATGGGAATGTTACTTGTTCGGCCAGCCAAGCTAAGTTAGCCCATCCATCAGAGTCCTTTATTTTTTTGAGTTTCCACCCCATAACGCGGCATACATAGTTTACGCGAACCATAGCAACGGAGAGTTTACCTTTGGCCATTAGTCCAATGTCATGAATGAGGGACTGAAAAAGGTACGGAGTAATACCCTCCCAGGAATTAGGAATGCTGTATTGCGTTCCTTTGGCTATAAAATCAATAGTTGGATTTAGCATGGCATCAGCATTATTAGGTCGTCAGGACAGTTAAAGGAGGTGTTAGTATCGACGGATCCGGAAGAATCCGAAGTAAGTAGCAGATCGATATTGACTAACTCTTGTTTTACCTCATTAGCCAAAGATGCTGCTAAGGCAAGCATACGTTCCTGCTCATCTTTGCCAGAACGACTTGCCTTGGAGTCATCGAATAGACTCCGAATCGTAGGCGGAAACTCAATGATATCGAAACGGCGGAGTGCGATGGAAATGGTTTGCTTTGCCAGGCAACGGTGAAGCATTCGCAGGATGTCCGCCTTATTTTCAGCTCGTTCAAAATAGCCTGATAGGCCATCATCCAGGGCCTCCTTTTGAATAGGAATAGTCCGGAAAAAGAAGAGGTAAGACAGGTCTATGGAGTATAACATATCAAAGTCTTCGGTACTTTGAATCTTGAGTCCATCAAGGAGTTTTTTGTACCGGGTTTCTTTCCAAGAAGGGAAGTTCTCTTCAGTATCAAGCAATTGGATTGCTGTATCCATTGCATTGTAGTAGTTTTCAATAAAGGAGCGACGCATAGTTTCCTGCTCATGCTTATAGATGTCGACATCGTCTTTACGTTTGGAAACGATGTCGAAGATGAGCTGCTTGGCCATAGTTAAGTTTGCTATAGCCATGCACAAGGCCTCCTTAAGTTCTCCGTCAGTGGAAACAATCTCAGAATAAACTGTTTTCGTGAGAATGATGATTATCTGCTTTCTCGCTGAGATAGCTGATGAGTTGAGCTGGTCGAAAGTGATGTTACTTTCGGCATAGGGAGCATACTTACGAAACTCCGCAATGGTGGGAAATAGTTCTTGTAATATTGTCATGACTGTTGCTTATTAAGTCTGTCTTTTGGCGATACGTCTTCCTGGCGAGCTGGAACTTCTCGGTAGAAGCCAAGGCGATACCCCTGATTGTATAAATCGGGGAAGTTTATTTGCATGGCCTGATTAAATGGTTCAGAACAAATTTCGTCTTCAGAAGTAAGCGACATGATGTATATCAGGTAGTTGTAATATGCATCAGCACCCGATTTGGAAATCACTCCATCTTTGCTGACGCTCGAAATTGAAGAATCAAGGCCTACACTGGAGAGAAGTACTTCATCGGCGCGTTTATCGTAGGAAATAAGGGCGTCAATATATTCCTTATATTTTAGATCCACTGTTTCGATTTTCCAGCGTTCTTCCTCACCCTGACTATTTTTAAAGCTGATGGTGGCATAGGCTTTCCCCTGGTTATCCGCTCCAGAGAGGTAGCGGGATATTTTACGCAATTCTGACTGCAAATATTGGATAAGCGTGGATTCCTTGAATTCTGTACCAATCTCAATATTATTGTATTCCAGGAGTTTCTCATTGTTTTTTTTACGTCGTTTGTTTTCCTCGCAGAGCTTGGTAATCTGAATACGCTTAGACTCAAGCCAGGCATTCGGAATGATGATGTGTATTTTGGCCGCAAGAGAGTTCCGGAGAAACGAGTTTATATAATCGGCAGTATCATTGGAGCCTTTTATGTAGGATTTTGTACCGGCATGGGTTTCGTTAACTCCATAAAATTCATCGACTGATTTTTCACGATGGTGTGATATGGCCGCATACTTGTAATTGCTGATTTCCGCCAAATTGAATTTAGGATAGATACGGAAAGTCGAAGTGCCATACCCCCATCTCCCTACAGCTATATGCCGGAAGTCCTTATAATAGACTACATCAGTGGCAACATCCTTCTTTGTTGTTGCCAGGCGGCAATGCTTATTTTCCATTATTTCAAGTCCGGCAACAGGGAGCACTCCTCTACCCTTCCCTATTGTAAATCTCCACTTAACAAAGAAATCACGAAAATAGTAGTAGTTCTTGATGATAGATTTGGCAACCTCTTTATGGTCCGATTCAAGGCCACGTTCTTTCCAGCTATTAAGCCAATCAATAACTTCCGGGCAATCAATCCATTCTTTCTGTAACTTGCCATCGACTATTGTAGGCTTGTATACACTAATCCCATGCCCATATAGCATATTAACCTGCTTGGTTATCAAACGGGGAAGCAACCGATTCTTCTTGATATCTGAGGCAATCTCTTCACACTTCAGATTGTTGAAGCCACGACTGCACACTTGAAATCCTTGGATGCTCTGCCATTGCATGTTTGGGAAGTTGCTGTCATTAAGTACCGGAAACATCGGATCCGGATCCAGCACTGACGAGATCGGTTTATCACCGATTTGAAATGAGATTACATTGTCATCGTCAAGATAACAACCGTAATTGCCTATCATTTTAAGGTTGCTTTTACTCATAACCAATCTATTTTATGAAGTTTAAAACCATCTTGTGGAAAGCCCATGTACCGGATAAGTATGCGGTAGCACATCTTCGGTTCACCATCTGCATCACTGAAGAGAAAGAAGTTATCGCTATCAATGCTAAACCGTTCCTCCGGCAATTGGGTGCGCCATTTGCATCCTTCCTTTACTGTTAAATTAGGTACAGCCTCGCCCCTATGCCTTGAGCACGGGAAGAAGGCAATGGTGAAGCAGCCATTGGGAAGCTTCGAGATCTCTTTAGCCCATTGCATCGCCTGGATACCCGTCATTGTCATTTCCATGCCCGAAAGTAGTGGGTTTCGAGGTGCGCCAAAAGGACGCCCCTGCCGTTTGTCATATTTTCGGAATTTTCGAGAGGGGGTGAGCGGCAAGGTGAAAACTCAGCGGTGCGTGTAGGTATGCGCCTTGCAAGAAAAATACGTTTTGAATTTTTAAAAGCAAAGGGTTATTTCCCAATGGTTTAAATATTTTTTTGATGTCAAACAGTTCCATTATTATACTTTTGCTGATATATTTTTAGGGTGAAAAATAGCTGTTATATTGCCAAGTTATCGGGTAGATTATCCGGCATTGATGATAATTCGCCCTGTACTCTGTTTCCATAGCGACCAAAAAGAAGGTAAATTAAGGAGCTGGGGAGCTGTGTTGTTAGTCCGGCCTGGTTCTTTAATGGTACTTTCTTTTCAGATGATTTATCAAGCTCTATACGCCCTTCTGTTTTCTTCAGTGGTGAAAGCATAATAGAGCTGCAAAGGTTTTTGCACTCGTTTTCATCTATCAATATCTCAGGCAAAACATTACTACGACCGCCAAAGATGAGCAACAATAATTTGAACTGCTGCCAATAGTAAATTGTGGCCTGACCCTCGTTCATCAGTTCGACCTCGAAGCCGTAACTTTCGAGTTCGCGCTTTAACGCCCGGCTGTCGGTGGTGATTTGTTCCAGTTCCTCCCGGCGTTTGTTGCCGGCGCGGTCGGGATATAGAATAATTCGCTTATTGATGGAGTCCGGACCGAAGAACTCGTAGAACTGGCGGGCGAGTTCCGGTTGTTCTTCGGGGTAGCAACAATAGAACTCTTTCAAGACGCGGAGCTGACGACCGTAATTCTTTTCCTGAGCGACAGTCAGGGATGAGAAATGGCCGGGGTCGTAACCTACAAGAAGCTCATCGTGTTTGCTGTAGTATTTCAGATATCGAGCTGTGAGGATGAAGTGTTCCCGAAGGTCGAGTTTCAGAATGGACTCATAAATGTAGCTATCGGAAAATTGGTGTTTTTCCTTGTTGTAGCTGGCGAAGAACTTATTAATCACTTCCTTGTGACGGATGGCACAAATGGAAGTAAGGAACTCATCCATGTCGAGGGTTTCGAGCTGGGTTTTAAAGAACTTAGGACCGAGGATATCCTTATTACAGAAAGAACTGGCACGGACATACAGGGTGGCGTTCCGGCGCATGTCGGCCAGGCGAGGATTCCAAAGGGCGATGATGCGGTCTTGCTTGATGATTTCAAGACGGATGCGCTCAAGGGTGACGGGATTGGTGGTTTCGCGTTGTGCATTTATCAGTTTGTATTTCTGATAGATAGCGGCATTTACGTGAAGTGCAACGGTAGATATTTCTTCCAGAAGTTTGTGGTCCATGTGACGTTCGTATTCTTCGAACCAGTCGTCTTCGCCAAGGTCAACGCGAGCGGTATCGGATACGCCGGTGATACCCTGGTAGTATGGAGAGCGACGAATATCGGCACTGGATCCACGAAGTGAGGGGAACAAACGGGTTTTCAGCTTTTCACCTTTGTTGTGCTTCATCTCTTCGATGATGGCATGGACGGCAGACCGTCCGGCGACGGATTCGGGCTGGTCGGAACTGACGAGCTGGATGTGATGACCATCACGAAAGACGACGCTATGCTTGGGGTACGATATGGGATATCGAGGTCGGCGAAAGTGCGATGGAAGTTTGGCTTCGCCAACAACGTAGTCGATGCCGTACTCAAGCATGGGGCGGACTTTACCGGCGACGGTGACGGGCTTGGAAAAGTAGGCCTGTAGGTTTGGCCAGACATTGGTCATGAGGGCGACGTAGGTCTTATGTACCAGGAAGGAAAGTTCACCGGGCATATCATTGGCCACACGGATGATGCGGGGGCCGGTGATACCTTCGGTCTTTCCTCCGGCACGGGCAACCTCGGCGAACACGTTGTTGGAGTCGATGACATTGACCTGAATTTGCATCTGGTTCATGTAGTAGCGTTCGAAGCTCGTTGCTGCGTCGAAGGTACTCTCTGAAGATGACAGAGAGCTTGAGGATTGGCTATACAGTTCTATTCCCATGTTATTCCTCGTTTAGTTCTTCGTATTCCGCTTCCTGGATATCGGCATCGCGGAGGAGACGCTTCTTTTCAACTTTCTCGATAGGAAGACTGTCGATGAGATTGAGGTAGAAGCCTTTATTGTGCTTGGCGGCAATTTCCTTGAGTGAGGCTTTGCTGTAACCGAGGTCTTCAGGACTGAGTTCCGGAGAGATAAGGAAGACGATGCCAAGGTCGCGGTCGGCTTCGGCGATTTCGGAGGCACGGCGACGGCACTCCAGAGCAGCGGCATAACATTTCCCCATCGTTTTATAATCTTCAGCCGCAGCGCAGAGTTTGGCTAAGTCCTCATACTTATCGGCATAATTCGACTCCCACACCTTGATAGATACATTGTTATCAATGCTGAAGTAATTAATTGCAGCATAGATACGAGTCTTACAGGTACGTTCGTCGATGTTGATTTGCTGCTGGGCATTGATGCGCTGGCGCAATTGTTTGGCTGCACGGGTGATGTTACGTTCGTATTCGTATATTTCAGCAGCCCACTGGAGCTGCTTCAGAAAGAGCTGTACGTCGGCAGGAATTCCATCACACTTCCCGGTGGTGAGAAAAGAGGATATCAGGTCCGGGTGTATCTTATCAAGGGTGTCGAGTTGGGTCATACGCCGAATAATTCTTTTCGAAGTTTCTCTAACTTTGCTTCTTGGGTGGTTTCTTTCAACATGGTAATGGCATCAAGATCACCACTGGTAGCTTTCTTAATGAGTCCTTCCATTATGGCATGTGCCGCTTCTTGCGGACTAAGCGGTGGAGTGTCCGCCTTATTTTCTTGGATGGGTGATGTTTTCTTTTTCATGATCTGCATTAATTATGCAGGCAAAAGTAAATGATGAGAGGGGAGCTATGAAGGACAAATCCCCGCTACAAAAGTTTGTAACGGGGATTTGGAGAATTATTGGTGAAAAGAAAGTTCTATGATTTCCTTATTGATATCGGAACAAAATGCGGTCAGCCATTTTACAATCTGCATATCATTCTTGGGGATTTCGGAAAGGTTAGAAGTTACAATTAAACTCATAACAGCCCGGGCAACCATTGACCATTCTTCAACGGTCAGTTCTTTACTCATTTTCTTATTAGGATTCATTTGGAGCCCCCTTTCTCTTCTTTGGCGATGTAATCAGTCAAGAAGTCACGTAGCAGTTTCAACTCGTCCAGTTCAAGGTCATCTATCATTTGGGATGTATCTACTTTAGCAACCTCATACATACATTCTGAGGCTCCTTCATTCTCCGTCCAATCATATTTCATGACGGAGAATTTTGAGTTTTTACTCATTTGGTGCCCCCTTTCTGATTTTCGCGATATTCTTTCCAAAGAGAGTATTGTGTTCTCTGATAATCATAGACTTCATTAAGAAGTTGCCGGAGACAAAAAAGCTCATTAAGATTTAAATCTTCAATAATGGAATATTCACCGACATGAATTGTGTAACGTGGTGTTGTGTTTGTACCACCCATATAATGTTCTGTTGCCCCGGTAACAAAGATATGGCGTATTCTTTTGTTCTTCTTGCTCATTTTGTACCTCCTTCCTTATTAAAGGTGATATTCACTGTACCACCATTGGTATAGATGATAATGGATTGTTCACTACGGGTAGCGCGGATGCGCTTGCGACCGGAACAGAGTTCAATGCCCAGCTGGGCAAACATACTTTGGACTTTTTCAGCGGATACATAGCGTCCACGGGCGCGTTGGTTTTGATTTTTCATTTTGGAAGTCATTAAAAAATGAAACAATATGTTGATTATACACCTAAATGTCGAACCTAAAGAGACGGGAAAGGGAATTTCTGATTAAGTACCCCAAAGCAAATACGGATATAGAAAAAGAAAGTTCCGCTTTCCCGTTGACTTCCACCTGAAACAGGCAGTGGGCGCATTAACGCTCCACACGGGGGTCGGAACTATATCATGACCGATGGGCACAAAAAAGGCCAACGGCTAATGTTGGCGAACTATCGTCGCCTGTTTCAAATGGAAGTCGATGCAAAGATGGGAATAGTTTTTGGAATAGCAAAAATAAAGCGGAGTTTTTTGCTCCGCTTTATTCTATATATAATCATGAACATCTAATTTTATAGAACTAGATTTTTCAGGTACTTCTATATAGTATAGCTCCATTTCATTAAATAAACATTTGTCACCTAAAGGTAATGTTTTTAACTTATAACAATCGGTTGATTTTAATACAGTCTTTTTCTCTTTTCCATAACATAATTTAAGAATAAAGTCAGATTCCTCTCTATAGTTATTACCACGATTCAAGAACTGTGCTCTATACATATCCCGCAAATAATTTTCATTAGGTGATAAACTAACTATAAAACCCTTAGCAATGAAGTCTTCCTTATTATAACAACGTAATAAATGCATTAACATGCTTATTTTTATATATGAAGATATAATTTGCTCTCTTGCATGAAAAATATCATTGGAATCAAAGGTTGATTTAAGTTCTGATAGAAAGAGATATTTTTTTCCATTTTCTTCAAAAATAGTAATACCGTCACAGTCATTATGAAAAATATCAGATGAACCAGCTTTCTGAAAGAATGAAGTCATATCCTTTACTATTGTAGCATCAATGCACTGAAAGCACGAATTTGACCAAATAAGTTCTTTCACTTTCGATTGGGCAGATGTTTCCTTGATGGATATATTATCCCTACAATACTCCATTGAGTATTTAGGAAATAGGTTATTTAAATCAGAACAAAAAGACATCAATTCTCCTTTAAAAGATTTCTTATTTCGCATGATAATTCAATATCATCTTCAATTACTTGATAAAAAGCTTCAAATGGAATTCCGTCTTTAGACAACACATCTTGGGATATAATCCGAGATGTTCCATCATTCATCCTTTTCAATAGATATGAACCTATCTGAGTTGGATTTATCAAACAATTGTCCTTAATATGTTTCTTCATTAACAAGCCTGCAAGGATTTCAGGATGTACCTTTTCCTTTAGCTGGTGTAATTTCATCAAATTGTTTATTCTCTTTATGAAATAGTCACTATGAGTCGTTATTTGCATATGACATCCTTGATTTATGGCACACGCTATCAAATCGGCCACTTTAACTTGTCTTTCAGGATGTAGATGCGCCTCTGGTTCTTCAAATAATACAGAAAGCCCCTTAGCAGAAAATTTGTTTAACAATAGAGTAAAGGGGGCCATTTCTTTGATCGAAGAGGCTGCGGCCGTCAACGGCATACTAACCCCACTATCTGTATAATAAATAATGCGATCTTCAACCTGTTGTAAATTACCATTGTTTACTTCCTGCATGCAAGCAGAAATAACAGGATCAATTATGGCTGGACGCGGTAGAGGACGATTCAGGGCAATCTTAAAATCAAAAAACTCATCATACATACCAGAACGAAAAGAAGGTCTTTCCGCTAATTCCATTAATGCTCCACGAGAAGGGGGCAATAAATAGGTACGTGTTATTGCCGTATAATGACCAAATATTTCTTCTGACAATACTGCGCTCAGTAGATCTGCAAAAGGTATTGAACTTGGTTCAAAAGTATTAGCCATTATACGATATGTAAAATCATTCAATACAATTTTATAGAATACTTCTTCGCGTTTATCTAATCCAACAATTTCATCTTCAAACAAAAATTCAAAGTATTCATTCTTACAAGTAAAGTTTATCTCAACTTCTCCTGTTAAGTTTTCATTTCCAATCATATAACCAATATATGAAATAGCATCTTTATTAATCCAAGAGAAAAGTTCTTTTGCTGAAAGTCTGAATAAGATATCTCCTGATTTCTTTTCATTAAATACAGATTTGAAATCATAATTGCTTTCTAGAAAATAATTATTGAGGCGGTCATTAATAAGCAATACATATAGATAATGAACCAAAAAAGCTGCATAACTTTTCCCTAATCCGGATTCTCCGGAAAAGATCATCAAAGGTTTCATTTCTAGTTTGGAATCTCTGATTGCTCCTAACTTCTTAATATCAAATGTTACTGTTATCATACTTTCTATACGTTATATTTCTATGGGCACACAAAGGTAACAAAATCTATCATTAAATCTATTGATTTGAATATATAATAATTAGATTATTTAATATTTGAGATAAATATAAAACTTATTTTCCATGATTTATTAATAAATTTGTCATGAACTCTAAATTTTAAACAGGCGAAAGATTGCTATAAGTTAGAAATCTTCCGCCTATCCTTTTACTCTCCCGGCTCTCCCAAGTATCGAAGTATAGCCTCGTGTTGTATGGGGGTGAGTGCCCGTTGCCGGGGTTTGAAGTGCAAATTTTCAAGTTCTGCTTTCAGTTCGGTATTCAGTTCTATCCATCGGTGTAACTGAATACTGGCACTGCGGGGCGTGCTTCGCGGGAAATAGGCTTGAGCGAGGTCGCTCATGTAGATTGCTTTCATTATTCGTATATTTTGTTTTGGAATTTATGGCTGCTAAATTACTTGAAACTACCTATAGGCAATAGGACGTTTACCTATAGGTAGCGGGAGATTTACTTACAGGCAGTTGGCTGACTACCTATAAGTAATTTATCCCAAAGGGTTCTCCTCTATGCCTCCGTCCGAGCCGGAACCACTGCCATCTGTTTGGGGAGTTTCTCCTAATTTAGGCACACGCTTGAAGGTAAGACCTCCGTCTCCGGCACGGGTCGCTGCTTTAATCGGCTTTCCCGGGCGGAACTGGACGTTGGCTGCCGTGATGTTGTTGGGGGTGAACTCTTTTTCATTCTTGGCTCCTTTGCTGGACAGTTGGAGTTGGAAGCTGCCGAAGTTTTCGAGGCGAACAATCTTGCCTGCTGCCAGATTCTTGTTGATTTGCTTGATGAGGGCACGGATAGTGTTCAAAGCATCACCATCGGTCAGGGATGTGGCGTAGGCAATATCTTCGGCCATTTCGTCCATAGTTACTTCACCGTTGGCTTGCGCCTTGGCATAATATAGCTTTAAAGCGGATTTATCACCGGGTTTGCTGCTCATCAGAGCGAGGGAATAGTTTACACTCATGTTGGTTGATGTTTTAATGATTAATATTACTCTGTCGTTTTGCAAATTGACAAGACAAAGGAACACAGTCAGCAGGAGTGCTGGTTGGTATACGTGGATTCTATTGCATAAGAAAGCGTTAAGAGGGATTATTGGGACTATCGGGATGACTTACTGATTGCAATATTGCTTTGAATAGGGCTTCACGTTCACGATGGCGACGGAGGTTCTCTCTATCCTGAATGCGCCGAGTCTGCCGGTCGGCTCGCTTCAGGTAAGATTCGTATCTGCGGATGTTGTCTGCTACATTCTTGTGCAAGCGTAGAAACTCATGCGGATCCGTCTTCAGTAACTTCGTCAGTTGCGCTCTCTCTGACTGATGAGTTATGAGCGGATGAATGTAGAGGAACTTCCCAGTGTCGTTGAACGATTGCAGCTCGTCGAAGGCTTGTAAGTTCCGGATCCGGAGTTCCACCATGTCCATGATGTCACGCTTGACCGGATTCTTATCCAGGCGTTCGTCGAGCTGCTTCATTTGCTTCCAGGTAACCACACGGTCATTGTAGATGAGTGTGGCTATTTGGACTTGCGGGTCGAAGAGGTTGTCCCAGTCGATTTGCGGGTACTCCTCGTGCTTTTGGATTTTGCCGGAGCTGCTACCGGCTGCTCTTTTTTTTTCTCAGTTTCCAGAGCTTGTTCGGCTTCTTCAGCACGAGTTTCGGCTTCTTCTTGAGCTTCTTCCGCTTCTTCGGCACGCTGTTCAGCTTCATCGGCTCTTTCTTCGGCTTCTTCGAGGGATTGCTCCAACTCTTCTATTTTTTCAGATGCCGGAGAATTTGTGGTATCGGTACTGGTAGTCTCATTAGTGGCAGGGATGCCATTATCAGTAGTAGTTTCGCTGACCGGAGGAGTTTCACCGCCAGTACCGGGAGTTTCATCAGCGGCAGTGGTGTCATTGTCAGTGGCAGTAATTGCGTTGGCTGAAGGAGTTTCGCTACCGGTACCGGAAACTTCTGCAACGGTCTTCAGTTCATCTAACTTCTGACGACGGAAGGCGCGAATGTTTTCCCTGGTGGTATGATCCAGCAAGGAATAGAGGATTTCATCTGCGTACCTTTTCGGATCGCGAGCATAAGTTCTCAACTGAGGAAGCCAGGGACACCCCTTTCGCAATAATTCAAGGTCATATATTGCAGCATCCGGATTGCGCAGGGCATTGAAGTGGAGTTTCTTTTCTTTGAAATTGTACATAGCTGTAGGATTTAAAGAAACAAGCTAACGCAACTGAATTTAGACCAGCAGGTTAGCTTGTTAATGATGATTTTTAAGCTGTCTGGATACGAGTACCCTGGACTTCGACAAGCGTGGACGGGTCCATGACATGGAGCGTGATGGAAGAGCCGGCCTTGGCTGTCCAGGTGGCACCATCCTCCAAAGTAAATGCTGCGCCATCGGCAATGGTGGCGGCTTTGTCGGTACCGGTACCTTCGAGAGTGATGTAGCGACCTTTATCATTGGCCGTGAGACCTGATATCGCATTAATGGCGTAAGTCGCTGCTGATCCGTTCGGGATTTCGTACCGGTTGTTCTGAGGAGATATGGCTAAGGTTGTGGAGTCAGCCGTATGTTTGGCGGCAGGAACGCGGATAATATCACCAGCATATTTGTAATATTGGTCTATGCTGGTGCGCTTGAATGTAAAGGTTACATAGCGGCCATCCTTATCATTCTTGGATTCATAAGAGGATAGCACCATCGGTCGATCGTAATTGCCGAGAATATACCATTGGTCCTCTCCCACTTCCTTAAATATGATAATGAACTTACCACCAGCATGTTCTTCAATAAAGGTGAGAAGCTGATCGCGCATGCCTCCCATAATCATCACAAAATTGTTTTCTCCGCTGGTGGTGATATCACCTTTCTCCCCTGTTGATGTATATGTGGGAATGTCGTGGGCCTCGAAATACTTCATGTATTGTCCGGCCTTCATCGGCAATGTACCGACTTCCCGATTTGAATTAGGCTTCGGAAAAGCTACATCGGGATTGATTTGGGATATTTCAATCAAATAGGCTTTATATGCTATATTCGAGCCATGAGTTTTGCGATCGGAAACGTCTTCGATATCACCGATGACCATCATAGCGGCAAATGAGGTACCGGCAAATCCGGTGAGACAAAAGGAAGAGGATGCAGGCTCCAGGAGCATGCCAATGACGAAGATAAATGCAATCAATGTCATTAGTGAGAGAAAAAAGCGAACCTGCATTTTGCGGGCAGCTTGGTTGCCTTTATAAAAAGGATTTGAAATTTTTCTTGCTTTCATATTAAATAAAATGATGGGTTAAAAGAAAGGGCGGGCTACTAAACCCGCCCCAGTCACCTAAAAACAACTAATTACCTGGCAAAAAAAGGTTATCTTACGCCGGGAATGTTGGGCTGCAGTGCGGCATTGACCTTACGGACACCACCGACCTGACGCTCAAGTTCCAGGAAGTTGCCTTTACTATTCAAGATCACCATGATGTAATCACCTACCTTAGTAGGAGCATAAGCTGCTGTGATATCGGCAAACTTGTCAGACTTGGCGATAGTGGTTGCATTCTCAGTTGCTCCGCACTCAATGATGTAAGCTACACCGGCCTTGGCGTTAGTGATGTCGGTAATGGCTTTTGCTTCAGTGTTGGCTGCAGTAATCTGCCAGAAGCCTTTGGAAGCATCTACAGTGGTGGCATCAGCCGCCATGTCGACAGCAGGTTTATTCATGAAGATTTGCTGCCATTCATAGTTGTTTGCTTTCAGTTTTTCCAAACTGTCGAAACGGCGCCCAGTGAATGAAGCTGCACAACCTTCTTTCCAGGTAGACCATGCCTTGACGAGTTCCATGTCTTCCTTGACTTTGATAGACATCATTTCACCTGGTATATATTCCAGGAACTGGAGGTTGCCAGGAACGTCCATGAACATGAGGGGAAGCTGGCCAAGATACGGAAGCCATACGATGCGAACACTCGTGTCAGGAACAACGTTCTTGTAGCTGTCCGGTCCGGTGAAGTCGATATCCTTACCATATTTGGCGCGAACATTCTTGATCCACCAAGGCTGATGAGTTTTGTTCAGGTACAGAACATGGTTGTCGATTTCCATGTCTTCCGTGCAGGAAGTGATGATGTCGGCAACGAAATCCTGAACGGCATCCAGCATATCGGCATCGGTATAACCGCGATATGCACTGTCGTCATGAGGAAGAATCTTAAACTCATGCACGTAGCGGATCAGAGTGTGGATGATACCTGTGGAAGCATTCAGATAGCTGCCAGCGACTCCGGTTTCGGGTTTCACATAAATACCACGCATACGGCGTTTGTTCTGCTCTACCTGTGCGGTTTCCAGAGAGTTCAGTATACAGAACTCAATCATATTCCACTTAATCGGATCGGAACCTTCTTTGTTCAAGTAGCCGATATACATACGCTCCAGTTCTTTCATCGGTCCGAACTTGAGTTTGATCATGGCGTCGTCCACATGGCCCATCTCGTTCTCGAGCTTCATGTCACCCTTCCAGATTTCACCCTGCTGGTAGGCCTGGGAAACTTCGGAGAAGAAGGCGTTGAATACGAGGTCATGGTCCTGGATACCGTAGCGTACCGGGAAGTACTGGGTGAGGTCGCGTTTCGCGAGGACACGCGCAATCAAGGCATCCTGGCGAAGAACAACATACTGGTCGCCAACTCCGGCAGTGTTAACACCTTCGTAGTTGGTTCCGAACTCACCGGCTGCCAAACGCTTGGCGTCGAGCATGCCATTGGCGTGCAGGTAAGCGTAGCGTTTCTGCAGAGAGCGAGAGAAAGCAACGGCTTGCTTGCGGAAGGCAACTCCTTCAGTTTCCTCATCCCAACTGCCAAGTCCTGCAGCTGCTGCCGGATTGATGGTGATTTGATTCCAGCGTTCGCTCATGGAGAACATGGGGTTCTCGATGCCAAATAGGAACTTGGCACGATCTGCCGGGCCGGTGAAAGTGGCAGTGGTGGCGGTGACGGTCTGAATGGGACGGTCTTCGTTGGCACGGTTTTCCATTGTGGAAATCAGCCCTTGGACAGCTTGAGCAAGTTGTACCATACCTTCGCCTGTTGCTTGAGTAGTTTCAGTGGGCTTTTCTTCTCCAGTAGCAGTATTCTCGGGATTGACAATACTATCAAGAATACCTTGTACCTGGTTCATCTGCTCCTGAGTTATCGGAGCTGCAGTATCGGTGGCTTGTGCAGCCATGTCAGCGGCCAAATCTTCTTGGAGAGTTGATTGATACTCTTTTTGATAAGTATCGACAAGCTGCTTCCATTCTTCATCACTCAGATTGTTGGCTTTAGCTTTGTCCAGCAGCTTCAACTTCTGCAGGACGGTTTGAATTCTTTCTTTAATATTCATGTGAATGAAAAAAGTTAAGTTATAAATAGTTGAGAGCGTTCTTTTTGATAGTTTCCAAATTCGTGTAATTTCGTCCAAGGTCTACGGCCTTGGCAACGGCTTCGAGGAAGGTCATGGAGCCGTCGATGAGTTTCTTTTCGATGGCATGAGGAGTATCGAACGTTTCGCCCCGGAAGACAGGATCGTCTTCCGGGAGCTCACTCAGTTCCGGACGGCTTGCGCGTACTTCATTTAGGAACTGCTCAGTGAGCGGGTTCAATACATCTTCGACGTATTGCTTCGGATTGCCGGCACGCAAGTCGTCATACTTTTTATTCTTAAGGTCTGATTTATCAGCGGTTTCCCTAATGATTTTAATACCGAGCTTCTCGTAATAGCCACTAAAGTCATAGGTCTCGATCATGGTACCAATGCAGCCGATGACATCGTTGGCTGTAAGTGCGGCAATTACGTTGGAGTGGCAGGTGATGTAATAGCAGGCAGAACAATTGCATTGTTCGACAAGGCTTATTATGGGTTTGCTCAACGAACGCATGGTTTCACTGAGTCTATCAAGATACCAGGCTTCTCCACCTGGAGAGTTGGCATGGATGAAGTGGCAGGAAATGGCCGGGTTGGCTTCGGCATCCAGGATATCTCGCTCAAATTGCTTGGAAGAAAAATACCAGCGGCTGTCGGCGGTGATAAATCCCCAAATGCGATGGTAGGCAATGCTACCTTCGGGAAGTTCATCGGATGAGAAGTCACTGGTAAGGGTTACTCCCTGAAACTCGGAAAGAGCATGCAGTTGCTGCTGAATTTTAGCGAGGGCCTTATCTGCCAAATCCTTATATGTAGGCGGATCATCGTCGAAGAAGAAAGCTGATGGTGTAGGCGAGTCATTTACTATCAAAGGAAAAGCATCCATCATGGCAGAAGAAAGGCCTTCTGCCGTGATGAGAAGCTGGTGAGTATTTGATAAAAGAAGCTGGCGGAGAAAAGTTCTGTTCATTGCATATCTTTTCAGCGAAGATAGGCAGCTTACAGAAGGGGGTGAAGGACGCTACTGGAGCGGGGATTTGAGCATCTTACACTCGATTTTCAGAGTAGCGGAGTTCAGATTCGGGGAAATGGAGACGATGGCCGGTATCTTATTGTCTCCGATGTTGAACTTCCGGTACCGGGTATCCCTGAATTCAATGATAGCAAATTTGCCTGAAGAAAAATCACGAATTACGTCTACAGGAGGAAGATCGACAGTGATATCTTTGTTGCAGTTAAAGCATCGGCCGGCTTCGGAATCTTCCGGTACCGGAGCAAAAGTAAATTCATCGGCAGTGAAACGATAGATATCCTGACGCATCTTGGCGATAGGATATACATTGATTTGGATAGATAGTTCTCTCATTGTGATTATATTTATTTGATATTCAATAAGTTCGCCACGCATAGGACATTTTGTCCGCCATTTTGGGACAAAAAGCATAGTTTGGTCGGTGATTTTTTTAGCTCTTTTTTAACTTCTTTTTATAGTCCCGACGCCTTTTTCTCTTTCGAATGTTTTCTCGCCACCGATAGAAGTTTTTTAGCAAAGCATCTTCAGTAATGCTGTCAATGCAATAGGAACAAAGGAATTTATGAACGATATCAAGATTGTTAAGTTCATGGCCGTTCAAATCATTCTCATCCATAGCGGTATGAAGATCACGGTTGAACATACGGCGTACTTCATTCTCTATGACCTTGGCAGCACGTGGGGATAGGTAGTTATAGACTTGTGGATCCTTCCCTATTCGCCTGTCCGGAAGAATAATGGTGAGATTGCCATTATCAACCGGAGATTGATTCTGATGACGACGGGCCATCAGGGTCCAAATAGCGTGATACAAATCTGTATTGTCAGGAATTCTAATGGGTTCATCTGCGCCATTGTTATATTTTCCACGCAGATATTCAGCAAGGTAAGGTGTAATCATAATGCTCGTTGTAATCATGGCTGTTTCCTCTAAAGATATTTTTGAAATAGTTTTTGTTCATTTTCGCGTCCTACCGTCCAACAGTCCAACAGGATTATTAAAGTTACTGATTATTATTTAGTTATGCAAATTTACCAAGAAGAAAATACTGTTGGATGGTGTCCAACACGTCCAACAAATGGCCTTTTTGGCTGTTTTTGTTGGACGGCGACTGTTGGACGGTTGAAAATCGTCAATCCAACACGTCCAACAGCGTCCAACAAGACAACGGTTATATAGTATATATATATAATTAAAAACAATATATATACTACTATACAACAGCGAGTTACATTTTAAAATGTTTTTCATTGTTGGACTGTTGGACGGTTGGATGGTATTTATGAAAAGTTTTCCTTTCAAAACTCGCTCTATTTGCTCTCTTTTTTGCTTCAGGGGGTACGGGGGATTTAACTGTAGGTTAATAGAACAATATGGATAGAAGAATGAGGCGCGAAATGTCCGTAAATCAGAACAGAAAAAGCAATTATTCCCGATGGGGTGGCCACCGGGAATAATGCGTTGCAGGAATAGAGATACTTCAGATACCATCAGAATTCGATGTCTTGAGGTGCACCGGCCATTCCGATAGGGTCGTTGTCCGGATTGGGAGTGGTTGATTCTTTTGTCAGAGAACGCTTAAGGTCTATACCATAAAGTTCTCTGAAAATTTCGTAGTTTAATGCTATACAGCTTGAATTAGCGCCTTGTTTTTCGACTTTCCTTACCATATTATTATCAATTTTAATATCGACGCCGGTTTCATTGGGAATGTCTTCCTCAAATCCGCCTCGGGGAACTTCGACTACTTCGTTCCAGGTGAATCGCCGTGCATGAATGAAACCAATGTAACTCGGGTTTGAGCGAAGGTTCTGCTCGATGGTGGACTGCGTCGATTCTTCTTGGCTGTAGGAAGAGCGGGCAAACTGAGTGTAGATATTACTAACACGCAGGAAGAGCACTCGATTACCTGCAGGAACCGGTACCTCTCTCTTATCTCCTCCTGGAAGTTTGATGGTAAGTTTGTCCGGAGTATCAATAGCGAAATCACGTCCCTCACGGATGGCCTTGGAGTCTATCATGACATCCATAGCCTTGAAGAAGGTGGCCAACTTGTCTGTCTTGCTGATGAGTTCTACTTGGAATTTAATTTTATTACAAGCGATTTTGAAAAAATCTTTGTAGGAAAATGGAAGTTTCATATCTGTATAATTTTCGATTAAGTTGCATGTTGCTAAAAATAATGAAGCTGTTTTCATGAGACGGTCTATTTCTCCAGCATTAGGAAGGGCACTTTTTAGTTCATCGTAGGCTTTTTGCTTGAGTACCCGGAAATGCTCCATAAACAATGGACGGAGTTTGAGAATATCAAAAAGAACGTTAGAAAGGCCTATCTTGGCCGGATCCTCAATCTCTTTCAAAGTATTAAATAGTTCAACTTCTTCCGGAGTTCGATTTTTTGGTTTAGGTACCTCACAAACTATGATACGGGACATCAAGGCATTGTCATCACGTTGAGGAGTCTCCTGACCGCATATTATAACCGGTGCATATACCTTATCGTTCTCTATTTCTTTTCCGGAGACACCTTTTCGCTTCTGACGGCCATCACCGTCGTAAACGATACCTTTCAGTGCCTGAAACTTTTGATCTGAGATATCTTTATTATTGTATTCGTCGAGCACTACCGGTACATCTCTGAAGGTGCTCATCAGTGTGGACATGGCAGCATCAGTACCAATGTTCAAGTTGAAAATGGGGATTTTCGGAGAAATGAAAAGGGAACGGATGGAGATTGCGATCTGAGTCTTACCGGAGGACATCGGCCCCATGAAGAAGGGAGCAGTAAACAAGCGGTCAATACAGTGAATGTTGCTACGGAAAGCGCACATAATGGCAAAAAGGACGGCCCATTTACCATTATCGTTAATCTTGTAGACATCGTTCATCAGGGAAGCCCATCGCTCAAAAGTGCACCTTTTCTCTAACGGTATTTCCTTATAAACGAGCTGGGATATTAGCTCGTACTTGTCGGACTGACGTCCGGATCCGGCATATATCGTAGAAAATGCTGGTAGATAGTAATTCTTTTTATTGTGAGTAACAACTCCGAGCTCGTTAACCGGGTCGAAGCGAGGAACACCGTCGATGGTGTGGAAGATGCCATTGGCAAAGGCGAAGAACATATTGTCTTCGCGACGGGAAAGGCCGTCCTCCTGCTGATTTCCGTAAGTAGTGACTTCGGTGCAGGTTACAAAATGTCTACTCATATATTCACGTATTTTAGTCCAGTGCTTTTCCTCTCCGTTTGTGAAGTTAACCGCTTCGAGCATGATAAGCTCTTCTTCAATGGTAGCCTTCTTAAGTAAAGCCTTGGAGGAGATTTCAATGTATAATGGATTTTTATAGTAACGCCGGGTTATCTTGAGTACACGTTTATTGGCCTCTTTGTCATCTGAATAGATATGTAACAGAGGAGTAAGATAGAAATCGCCTACCAGAGTATGCCCGGATTTATCATTTTTGAAAATGTAACATACAGGTTCATGGTCTTTGTTTATTTTGGGATAGTAGCCGCATTGATGGAACATCTCCATGTATTCCGGATTTTCACTGACATAGGAAGGCAGTTCTTCCGGGTTATACTCTTCTTCGAAGTCATCATCAGAACGTTGAGCGTTGATGGCCATACGGGACTTCCGTTTGGCGAGATAGGGTTTCAAGATCTCGGTCAATGCAGTCTTAGTTAGACCAAGAGCGTTGTAGAAATAGGAATAGTTAACGATGCGAACGGAGTCATCAGCATAGCTGATAAGCTCTGCGCATCGTTCAACAAATGGCGAATGCTCTCCTTTGAACTTGGAAAAAAAGAACATGTGAGCACGTACATAGTATTTTGCAAAGTTGAAAGACTGGGTATACCCTTCTTCTTCGCTCTCCTCTTCGTATTCTTCATCTTCCTCCTCATCCTCGTCGGGATCATTGCCTGAAACTTTCTCTTTCTTCGTGGATTCGATTTCCACTTCTACTGTAATATTCGTAATGCCGGCGCGGTATACTGCGGCCAATGCAGCCAGATAGGGGGATTCTTCGCCACTCTTTTCTATGGAAAGTCCGCTTTCGTCTGTAGTAAAGAACTGGCTGGCCTGGCGAAGAAGCTGGATATCTGTAATACTGGGTATTCCGTGAATATAAATAATAGGTGCATCTCCATAGAGTGTGATGAATTCCTGATAATCGGAAGTGATGGTACAGGGTTCACCATTACAGCGAGTTTCAGCAATCATTTCAATGCCATAGATACCTGGCTTCATTTGCGACTCTTTTTTTAATGAAGCCGTTTTTATCTGTCGGAGAATGCTATTAACCTTGCGCTGGATGACTTCAGTATTGGTGCCAAAAATGCTGGCTATTGCTTCGATGCATTTGAGAAGAAGTGTTTCTGAGGGAATAACTGAGGTTAGCGTGCAGAGTTGCTTCAGGGCTTCTTCTTCTTTATTGGGGTCTTCGCCGGGATTTTTGCCTCGCAAGGAAATGGCGAAGTACTGAACGAAGTTCTGTTCACGGTTCATGAGCCACTTTCCAGTATCGAGTTTGTATTCCTGTGCAATATTATCCGGGTCTTTACCCTCGGGAAGCGGAATGGCACTTACTTCGAAGCCAGCACGAAGGAATGCTTCACAATTGACAAGCGAGGCTTTGAGTCCTGCAGCATCGGAATCGTAGATTAGAATTACCCGGCGGGTGAAGCGGCCAAGTAACTGGATCTGTTCTGGAGTAAGTGCTGTTCCACTGGTGGCAACTACATTACAGACACCAACGGCACTTAGGGAAAGAACATCGAACTGACCCTCGACTACATAAGCACGGTCATATCGGGCAATGGCAGTACGTGCCTGGTATAGGCCAAATAGCTGAGTACCTTTTTTAAATAAAGGGGTATCACCGGTGTTGATGTACTTCCCAGAATTAGGCTGGGTAGTGAGCCAGCGTCCGGTGAAGCCATTTATATTCCCTTTGACGTCGAAGAAGGGGAACATGATGCGGTCTTTAAAAGTATCGAAAGTGAAACCTTTATCGCTTTCTTTTAAAATATCGACCTCGACCAGCTTCCGCTCAGAGAAACCTGCAGCAAGCATTTCCTTCTTAGCAAGGTTGCCTTCTGGAGCATAACCTATTCGGAAGTCTTTAATAACTTTATCTGTCAGGTTGAATCCTCTTTCGTGAAGGTAGAGCTGTGCTTCTGGAAGATGTTTTTCGAAGAAAGCGACAGCACCTTTCATTGCAATGCGCTGCGCCTCGCGCTCGCGATTTTTTGCGGCTTCTTCATCGGTCAATACAGGTTTAGGAACCTCTATCCCTACCCTATGCCCCAGCCAGCTAACAGCCTCGTAGAATGACATATTCTCGTGCTCCTGGAGGAACTCGATAACGTCTCCACCTTTTCCACAAACAAAGCACTTGAAACTTTGTCGTGAAGAGCTGACGGTCATGGATGGGGTTCGGTCGGGGTGAAATGGGCAAATCCCCAGATAGTTAATACCTCTCTTTCTTAGGGTGACGAATTCACCGATGACATCTACAATGTCATTAGCATCCTTAATTCGATCTCGTAGTTCGTTATCAATCATTATTTTCTTCCTCAAATATACAGAGTTGACGTGCTTCGAACGCTTCTTGCATCGTGACGCCGAAGTAATTAGATAGCGCGATATACTCTTGCTGATTAATATTCTTGCGTCCGTGGAAAATATCCCACCAGCGCATTTGATTAATGCCAACTTCACGATAAAAAGTGCGGGTTGGCATGAAGTTCTCCGGATGCCGGAATTTAATCCGGAGCATCTCTTGTATCAAGTTTCTTTTGACCGTCTGGCCGACAACAATATGTTTTCGATGCATATACAATTGTATGGCCAGAGGCGAACGCCCCAGTGACTCAGACATCTGCTCTGGAGTCATTTTATTGGCGTTGTCTCTTACGAACTTGTCTTCGTGAGGTTTCCACCTTCCATTGTTCATAGCTTTCTTTCCTCCATATTTGGGTATAACTGTTGTTAAATTCGTATTCTGGGTGTTTTTCTATATAGTAGCAGCAGAGCTTAATGAAAAGTTCCTGCTGATCCGGAATAATCTTTTCTTCGATATCGAAGTAACGCATGACCTTAAGCTTCTCAAGAACACTGTAAACCCTACGTTCGAAGTCAAGAAAGGCATCTGTACCCATCTCGGCCATGAAGTGGTCTATCTCATTAAGGTTATTTAGGCGGTACTGTCTCAGGTCGGTCATTTGCTTCAATTTTAAGAAGTTGATGTTCAATGCACATGAAGGTCTGGAATGCTATAGATTCCAGTTCCTTTTCACGGGGATTCCTGTAGGTGGATAATATGGAAAGAATAGATGATAGTTCCTGGAAGGTGATATCATGAAATCCGTATATTCCACGGGAATCTTTATCTAAATACATACTCATTGCTTTGTCATTTTTTGCTGTTCTTCGATACTTCGAAGTGGAAGATCGTATTTTCGTTGCCGTTTGGAAGAGTACATGGAAAAACATTGGCCGGCATCGTTCCATCGGAGTTTCTTCCATCTGACAATCGTTTTTCGCTCTCCATCGATGGTGACTCTCTTGGCTATTGGAACTTTACCATATATTTTGCAGACGGAACGTTTCTTAAGGAATATATGGTCTAATTTATAGGAGCAGGCGTTCATGGCGAGCTCAAAAATTGTGGTATTGTACATAGTGGAATTATTTATTAATTGTTATTAGTTATACTGCTCTTTCTTTTTCATTCCACGGGTTAAAGTCTTCCTCTATGGGGATTTCTTCTTCGTGATAATGCTTCATATTTATTATGTTAATAATTAATTCTTTTAAAATGCGTAATACCTTCTTGGCGTTTACAACCTAAACACCATCCACCCAAACGGGTAACAGCAGGAGGGTTAAATGCCATATACGGCTTATTGAATCTCATAGTTTCCACTTTCCCGTAAGACAACACTTCTACAATTTCTCCATCTTCTGGCATATTGGAAAACGTCCATTCCTCAAACCCTGTCGGTATTTGATTTTTATCTGGATAATAGCTCATATCTGATTTGATATTGAAGATTATTGTATAGCTTCGTCAAGATAACTAATTGTATCTCCGACTGAACAAAAAGCATGATCAAGGCTATCAATTGCATCTGACATTCTTTCACCTTTCTCGCATTCTTGTAGTGACTCAGGGAGATTGTCGTATGCTTCTTGCTCTTCATCCTGAATCTTTTCAATTTCGGTTTCTAAATCAGTCAACCGATCTATAATATTCTGAATCCTTTTACGCCTGTCTTTATTCATATTTATTCTTTTATTATACTCTATTTATTTCGTCATTGATTCGGAACATGCTATCACTTATGAAGTCGTATATCTTATACATGAGTTCTGGTTCTTCCTTTTTCGGAGAATAAACCATTACCCTTTTACCTGCGCCTTTCATCCAGCCCGCTTCTGTGTTAGCAGATCGACCACAAGGAAGAACCATCACACAGACATCAGCCCACTTCATTGCATTGAAATCTAAATCAAAACCTTTCTGTGCAATCGGATGATTGAGAGCTTCCTTATATTGTTGAGTACTCCAATTCTTCCAGTTTGGATCAATGCTCGACCACGAAAAGCCATAACTCATGTCACCGTTTGGATGCGTAAAGTCATACACTTCGTGACCTTCATTTCTGAGAAACGATACAACGTCTTGTTGATATGAGTTTCTCCAACTGCTTGCTACATAAATTTTTGCCATAATTTTTTCTTCTTATAATAATTATCTATTTTTGCTAAAAATAAAATTAGTTACCATGAATTTACATGATGCCATTGTTCAAGTGTTAAAGAAAGTGGGTACTCCACTAAGTTGTCAGGATATAGCAGATATAATCAACAAAAAACAATTGTACAAGAAAGACGATTTATCTCCTATTAAAGGTGGGCAAATTTCTGCTCGAATAAACAAATATCCATATTTGTTTAAAGTTGATAGAACAAATAAACCAATGCTTGTTTCTCTACCTTGATTGTTGATGCCCCTTGCGAGTCTTCACTCTATCTAATTCCTTTATCATTTGTATTGAGGGTTACAGATTATCAAATTCCGCCTTCGCTTTTTCCAAAAGCTTTTCGTAATGGTCTTTAAAGGCTTGAATTGTCTCTTTTTTCATTATCGTATCTAACTCATACGGATTGTATCCATTGAAGCAGATTTTTATAGACACATGTTCCGGATAATCTAAACCTGCTTTTGATGCCTCAATTTTCGTTTCAATGTCTTCGATATGCTGTTGAAGTTCATTACCTCTTTTTAATTGTTCCTTGTTCATAATCTTTTCTGATTTGAATGATTCCTTTACTCGTTTCAATGCTTCTATCAAATTATCGACCTGTTCTTCTGTAAAGAAGTCCACATACGCTTCTGTACAATCTTCGAATGGTTCATCTTCGGTATCGTATATTTGCATTTGAGCACTGGACGGGAACATAATGTTCTCTGATTTTGTATAGCCCAATAGTGCTATATGTTTGGCAAAGCCAACACGTACTATTTCTTTTACTTCTTTACTCATACCTTATTTAATTATAAATTAAATTCTATATTTGTCGAATAACTTTTTAAGTTCTTCCTCAAATTCAGCCTCTTGTTCTCTGGATATATAAATCAGAGTTTTGTCATTAACCTTGATTTTTGCTTCATATTCGTCTATTTCTTCCAAAACGAATTCAACACCAATGTTTTCATAAATTGTTCTTGCCATTTTTACTCCTTTCTAAGTAGTTAAGAGTTAATTTCACGCTCAAATTCATCATATCCCTCACATTCGAGAAAAGCCTTTAAAGCTGTGTCCTTATAGCACATCGCATCATAGGTAGTTCTTTCCACGCACACAATATTTTGCGTATCGAGGTACATTTCCAAATGCATTATTTCCAAATTATTTTCCTTTAATAATCTGGAAATAAGTTCATTGCTTTCCGCAAAAGGGTTATCTGGTATAAGTTCTATATCAGCTTCCAAAGCATAGTCTGGGATGACTTTACCATCGACTTCAACACGATATAAATCACCTTGCCTATGTCTTATTACACCTGACTTTCCTACTACATCCGGCATGACTGGACAATCTAATATTCTCACTCTGTCACCTACTTTAAATTTTGATTCCATATTCATTTATATTCTTTTAATGAGGAATTATATCCTCTTCAATAAAGGTATTGGTAGTATTTATCACATTAGCAGAATCTACAGTTTTCCCATCGCGAATAAATATTTTATCACACATCAAGGCTTTATAATTAGATTCCGACATATAGAATACACATACACGCCCATCGGCATATAATTTGCATTTCATGAATTCAGTCCCTTCTACTGGACCTATTACATCTATTTGCATTGTTCTTTTTTCCATTCTAATACTGTTTATTAAGTTAGTAAATCATCGTGCGGAGCCGGGAATCGAACCCGGATGACCTTGCACCGCTTTATTTAAGATGGTTAACATGCCAGTAAGTTATCATCTCTGGGACATCCCGAAGGCGAAGCCGAGCTTTAATGTTTTCTCGATGGCGATCAACTGTAAATTTTGAGAGGGACAGTTCTGCAGCAATTTCTGCGGAATGCATACTTCGGGCGATTAATCTGAATACCTCTATTTCTCTATCAGAAAGCTGAGTGTCAAGTTCAGGCTTACATATTGTTCCTTCTAATGGGCATTCACCACGAAGAGGACATTTTACCTCTTCAAAAACAAAGTAACCATTAGCGTCAATATCGTGGCTGAATTGGTCGTATTCACCAAAATTGCATCTTATGAATCGATGAACAACGCTATATTCAAAATATGTCTTATTCATAGTTCTTTTTGAATATAGTTCCATAAGAGCCGCATGAGCCTTGGGGTATCGATCCCGAATGACTGTCAACATATAATCTATTATATCCCGGTCGTTTTCTTTTAAAGAGCGAGCAGCTTCGTTCACCCCTTTAACTATGACATCTCCTTCAGGAGTGTTGTAGAATTCAATATTCGTCAGCATAGTACCTTTGGATTTACATCATTTATTATATTATCAATCAATTTTCTCTCCAATGGCTTGAAAGTGTTATTACGAAGCTTATAATAAAAGGTAGTATAAGACATCCCACTTTCCCCAAGAATGCGGCTTCGGACTGCCTCTTTGACATCATCAGACAAAGTATCATAGTAGTCTCTAAATGCCATATTGTTTAAATTCTCTTCTTTTTTCATGCTTAGTACAATTTTTAGTGCTATATTTATACTGCAAACATAAATAATAATATCTGTATAGCAAATTATTATATGTAATAATGATATTATTGTTTATTATTTAGACGAAATACAAATAATAATGTATGATTAGACCAGATAAATTAGCACAGTTGATTGATGAGAGAAGGATTGTAAAGACTAAGCTCTGTGAGGAACTTGACATCTCTGTCATGACATTGAACAACTTCTTGAATAAGGGGTCTGAAATAGGTTCGAGTAAACTTGAAAGAATAGCAGATAAATTTCAGGTACCGATTGATTATTTTTATGATCGTGAAGTCGAAATTGACGAAAAGTGGCATATTGGTCACAATGTTAATGGAAATGGTAATAAAGTCTCCGGAGATATTTCAATAAGTGAATATCAAAAGGAAATCGAACATCTTACTCAGCTACTACACGAGAAACAGATTATCATTGATGAGAAGGAAAGGACTATCCAAATATTATTAAATAAAGAAAAAGAATAAGATGGAAAATGGAATTAGTTTCAAAACACCTCAAGAGTCATTTATTGAACTTAAGGGGCAGCTTTATTGGGAAAATGATATTGTAGACCTTGAGGCTATTCTTATTATAAATATAGCTCATATTGTTGTTATACGTAAAGATGAGGATAGGGCTTTGATTTATTTAGTCAATGGGCTAAGAATCAAAACAGAAAAACTGTATTATAAAGTCGAAGAGTCACTTCAGGGAAAATGTAACTTTATCGGCAGTGTGTAATAATTGAATAGACAATAATAGACATTTATCGGCAAATAAACATATATACAAATTGATAATAGGTTGGCACCCAATCCTTTTTTGTTTGAGTAGTGTTTCCCGCTACCCCGACAGTAAGGTGAAAGAAGGTGTTATAAATGACACCTTCTTTTTTTTTAAACAACTGGGCACTTTTTCTATTAATCTTATCATTTTATTATAAAAAGTGAAGTAATATATTTCTCTAAAGTGTATATTATTTCTATATTTACTGCGAATGGATAAGTGTCTAAAAATGTAATATCATGGAGGAGAATCAAGATGTTCGTTGGTTGCAGCGTTATGATAGCTTTCAAAAAGCTTGTAAAAGAGTACTTGAAATCACTGAATCCGACAAATCCCCGGAGGATTTATCAGAATTGGAGCAAGAGGGACTTATACAGCGATTTGAATATACTTTTGAACTGGCATGGAAGGTATTACAAGATTTTTTAAAATACAAAGGGTATGAGTTTATGCAAGGTCCTAACGGTGCCCTTCAAAAAGCCTTTGAAGATGGTTTGATTTCCAATCATGATGCTTGGCGGAGAATGGCTAAAGCAAGAGTAACAACCTCGCATACTTATAATGAGGGTGAAGCTATCGAAATAGTAAAAAATATATTTGAAGAATACGCTGTACTATTAAAGCAATTGAACATTAGGTTAACTCAAGAGAAATCAAATATAGAAAATAATATTTATCCGGAATAACTATGTACGGATTAAGTGATATTGTCATTGCTGATATTTGTAGTGTGCTTGAGAAGCATGCTAATATAGAAAAGGCTGTAATTTTCGGTTCACGAGCTAAAGGTAACTATGGAGAAGGATCGGATATAGATCTTGCTATAGTGGGGAATGATATTTCTTTCAATCAATTGATGGATATAAATATTCAAATAGAAGATTTGGGGTTGCTGTATAAAGTAGATGTTATTGACTATAATAAGAATATCGGTACTCCAATTGGAGACCATATAAATCGAGTAGGTTTACTGTTTTATGAAAAAAAAGAGAAGTAATATAATCACATCTTTAAATAAAACTCTCTTGTCAACGCAATGTATTCCGGTGTAAATTGATTGCGTTCCACCTCAATACATAAAGTTTCCTCCATACATTTTTGTTCCTGATGTCCGAATGCGATAAGTACTCTCCTGCTAGGCTTGCCTGGCTTGGTAAAAACATGAAGGCGTCGTGAAGGGTATAATTTGTATTTCCAAGCTGTATCAATTACTAACTTCTCTGCTTCAGTAGGAATGATGATACATATCCTCCCCTGATCTTCAAGAAAGTGTGCCGAACGCCGGAAAAGTAACTCGTAATTCAGTTCGCAGGTGTGACGTGCCATATTGCGTTGCTTGTCAGGGCAATTTAAAGCATCAACAAAATAAGGAGGGTTAGAAACTATCAGATGATATTTATTATCTGTTTGAAATAAACTGAAATCATTACAGATAACTTTTATCCTATTTGCCCATGGAGAACGTGCTATGTTTTCTTCTGCCTGAGTTGCCGCGGCTTCATCTATTTCTATAGCTGTAACTTGTGAAAGCGGATTACGTTGAGCTAACATTAAAGCTATCAATCCTGTGCCGGTACCAATATCGAGAATTTGTTGAGGGTTTCCAACTTCTGCCCAGGCACCCAAAAGAACTCCATCTGTACCTACTTTCATGGCACATTTATCATGCCATATAGTAAATTGTTTAAACTGAAAATAAGGATTTGGCATCGTTTATAGTTATTATTTGAGGGCAAAAATAGGCAAAGTCGGGAATATTACGACTAATTTGGCACTGTTTTTGTCTTTTTATAGAAAAGGTGCTTTATATTAATGAAGAATAGATTAACTTTGCAGGCGCTTTGTAAGCCCTGTCAGTGTGACATAAACTTAAAAAGAACAAAATGAAGAAAAGACTTTACCTAAAAGATATGGAGACGAGAGAAGAAGGAAACTCTTTCTCAGTAATTGCTGATTTTGAGGGGAATGAGGAACAATTGATGGATATTGAAGTGAATGAGATACTTCCGATATTGCCTTTACGGAATATGGTTTTATTTCCAGGCGTGTTTATGCCGGTATCTGTCGGGAGAAAGACTTCCATGAAATTAGTGCGTGAAGCAGAAAAGAAGAGTGCATATATCGGAGTAGTCTGTCAGAAAGTGGCTGAAACCGAAATGCCAATGTTGGAAGATTTGCATACTATTGGTACGATCGGTAAGATTATCCGTATCCTGGAGATGCCTGATCAGACAACAACGATTATCCTGCAAGGCGTCAAACGTATGGAGTTGGAAGAAATTGTAGATATAACTCCGTATTTGAAAGGACGCGTAAAGGCACTGGAAGAAGATATTCCCGATAAAAATGATAAAGAGTTCCATGCTTTGGTGGAAGCTTGTAAGGATCTGACTATAAGATATATCAAATCATCTGATATGTTCCCGCAGGATTCTGCATTTGCTATCAAGAACATTACTAATCCTATGTTCCTGGTAGATTTTATTTGCACGAATCTTCCATTGAAGAAAGATGAAAAGATTGAGTTGCTACGTATTGACTCATTGCGGGCACGTACTTACCGTCTATTAGAGATACTGAACCGGGAAGTGCAGCTTGCCGAGATTAAGGAGTCCATACAGATGCGTGCACGAGAAGATATTGACCAACAACAACGTGAATACTTCCTGCAACAGCAAATTAAAACCATTCAGGATGAATTGGGTGGCGGTGGCCAGGAACAGGAAATTGAAGAGCTGCGCCGCAAAGCACTCACTACTAAATGGAGTGTAGAAGTGAGAGACACCTTTATGAAAGAGGTGGATAAATTGGAGCGTACACATCCGCAATCTCCTGATTACAGTGTGCAACTTAATTATCTGCAAACTATGTTGAGTTTGCCATGGGGAATATATACTACGGATAATTTCAATCTGATCAATGCCGAAAAGACTTTAAATAAAGATCATTATGGCTTGGAGAAGGTGAAAGAACGTATTTTGGAGCACTTGGCTGTATTGAAGTTGAAAGGTGACATGAAGTCGCCTATTATCTGCTTGTACGGCCCTCCGGGAGTGGGTAAAACTTCTTTGGGACGTTCTATCGCTGCTGCCTTGAAGCGTAAGTACATTCGTATGTCATTGGGTGGTGTGCATGATGAAGCTGAAATCCGTGGACACCGCAAGACATATATCGGTGCTATGCCGGGACGTATTATCAAGAGTCTGATCAAGGCAGGTTCATCAAATCCGGTGTTTATCTTGGACGAAATTGACAAAGTTAGCTCAGACCGTCAGGGGGATCCCTCTTCTGCCCTGCTTGAAGTACTCGATCCAGAACAGAATACAACATTCCATGATAACTTCCTGGATGTAGATTATGATTTGTCTAAAGTGATGTTCATAGCTACTGCAAATAACCTGAATACTATTCCCGGACCTTTGCTCGACCGTATGGAGTTGATTGAGGTAAGTGGTTATATCACCGAAGAGAAAATAGAGATTGCCCGCCGCCATTTGGTTCCGAAAGAACTGGAAGCTAACGGTATGAAGAAGAATGATATCAAGATACCGAAGAATACGCTGGAGGCAATTATCGAGTCGTATACTCGTGAAAGCGGCGTACGTGAACTGGAGAAGAAAATAGGTAAGATACTTCGTAAATCAGCACGTCAGTATGCTACAGATGGTTATTTTGCCAAACAGGAGATTAAGCCGGGAGATTTATATGAATTCCTCGGAGCACCGGAGTATACCCGTGATAAATATCAGGGTAATGATTACGCTGGTGTAGTCACCGGACTGGCATGGACTGCCGTAGGCGGAGAAATCTTGTTTGTAGAAACCAGTTTAAGTCGTGGAAAAGGCGGACGTCTGACATTGACCGGAAATCTGGGCGACGTCATGAAGGAATCTGCAATGCTGGCTTTGGAATATATCAAGGCACATGCTTCTTTGTTAAATCTGGATGAAGAAATCTTTGATAATTGGAATATTCATGTACATGTACCGGAAGGTGCTATTCCTAAGGATGGACCTTCAGCCGGTATTACGATGGCCACATCTCTTGCTTCTGCCCTCACCCAACGTAAGGTAAAAGCGAATCTTGCTATGACAGGAGAAATAACACTTCGTGGTAAGGTGCTTCCCGTAGGAGGTATTAAGGAAAAGATTCTGGCTGCCAAACGTGCCGGCATCAAGAACATTATCTTGAGTGAAGAGAATCGTAAGAATATTGACGAAATACAGGAAATCTACCTCAAGGGATTGACTTTCCACTACGTGAAAGATGTGAAAGAAGTATTTGCCATTGCGCTGACCAATGAAAAGGTAGCCGATGCCATTGACTTGTCCGTAAAGAAAGAAAAGACAGAAAAGAAAGCAGAATGACATTCGACTTACAATATACAGACAGTAAAAGTAACGCGCGTGCAGGATTGATAACCACCGATCACGGGCAGATAGCAACACCTATCTTTATGCCGGTAGGTACCGTAGGAACGGTGAAAGGTGTGCATGTAACCGAACTGAAAGAAGATATCGAGGCGCAGATCATATTAGGAAATACCTATCATCTGTACCTGCGTCCGGGATTGGATGTATTGGAAAAAGCCGGAGGACTTCATAAGTTCAACGGTTTTGACCGTCCGATGTTGACGGATAGTGGTGGTTTCCAGGTCTTTTCATTGTCGGGTATTCGTAAATTACGGGAAGAAGGTGCAGAATTCCGTTCACATATTGATGGTAGCAAACATATCTTCACTCCCGAAAAGGTAATGGATATCGAACGTACGATTGGTGCAGATATTATGATGGCTTTTGACGAGTGTCCTCCGGGAGATTCGGATTATGCGTATGCCAAAAAGTCATTAGGACTGACACACCGTTGGCTGGACCGTTGTATTCAGCGTTTCAATGAGACGGAACCAAAATATGGATACCAACAGTCGCTTTTCCCCATTGTTCAAGGATGTGTATATCCTGATCTTCGCAAGGAGTCAGCGGAATTCATTGCATCGAAGGGTGCGGATGGTAATGCTATCGGTGGTTTGGCAGTAGGTGAGCCGGTAGACAAGATGTATGAGATGATTGAGTTGGTGAACGAGATTCTGCCGAAAGATAAACCCCGTTATCTGATGGGGGTAGGTACACCGGTAAATATCCTGGAAGGCATAGAGCGTGGCGTAGATATGTTTGACTGCGTGATGCCAACCCGAAACGGACGGAATGGTATGTTGTTTACCAAAGACGGTATCATCAATATGCGCAATAAGAAATGGGAAACAGACTTCTCTCCTATTGAAGCAGACGGAGCTTCTGCTGTAGATACCTTATATAGTAAAGCGTATCTGCGCCATCTGTTCCATGCACAAGAATTGCTGGCTATGCAAATTGCATCTATCCATAATTTGGCTTTTTATCTGTGGCTGGTGGGTGAAGCCCGCAAGCACATCATTGCCGGTGACTTCTCTACATGGAAACCGATGATGGTAAAACGCGTATCGACAAGGTTATGAGAAAACTGAACTGGAAAATAAAAGGTATAAAGTTGCCGGATAACTGGAAGTGGTTGAAGCGGCTCGACTTCTACATTATCAAGAAGTTCCTCGGAACTTATGTGTTTGCCATTGCATTGATTATCTCTATTGCAGTGGTATTCGACTTTAATGAGAAGATGGACAAGTTCATGTCACACGAAGCGCCATGGAAAGCCATAGTTTTTGATTATTATCTGAACTTTGTTCCTTACTTTGCCAATCTGTTCAGTCCGCTGTTTGTGTTTATTTCGGTTATATTCTTTACTTCAAAACTGGCCGAGAACTCGGAGATTATTGCGATGTTTTCTACCGGAATGAGTTTTAAGCGGATGCTCCGGCCTTATATGGTATCGGCTGCCATTATTGCGGTAGTAACTTTTTGCTTAGGCTCTTATGTAATACCTAAGGGTAGTGTGACACGTATCAATTTTGAGGATAAGTACTATAAGCAACGTAAATCAAATACTGCCCGGAATATTCAGCTGGAAGTGGATTCGGGGGTGATTGCCTATATTGAACGTTTTGAAGATTATAGTAAGACAGGATATCGCTTTTCATTGGATAAATTTAAAGATAAGCAGTTGGTGTCTCATCTTACGGCTCGTTCCATTACTTATGATACAGCATCTGTTCATAAATGGACCATTAAGGATTACATGATACGCGAGATGGACGGCATGAAAGAAAATATAGTTAAGGGTGATCGTATTGACAGTATCCTTTTCATGGAGCCTGCTGATTTCCTTATTATGAAAAATCAACAGGAAATGATGACCAGTCCCGAATTAAGTGAATATATTAGCAGGCAGCGGCAGCGTGGATTTGCCAATATCAAGGAGTTTGAACTTGAATATCATAAGCGCATTGCCATGTCGTTTGCATCGTTTATCCTTACGCTGATCGGAGTTTCTCTTTCTTCGAAAAAGACCAAGGGTGGAATGGGATTGCATTTGGGTATAGGTTTGGCATTAAGTTTCTCATATATCCTTTTCCAAACGATCGCTTCTACTTTTGCTGTAAATGGTAATGTACCTCCGGTAGTTGCCGTATGGATACCGAATATACTCTATGCTTTCATAGCATTCTACTTGTATCAGAAAGCACCGAAATAAGGAATAACCGAATGAATAAAAATAAGAAGCCCCTCCTGCTCCCTTGTGTTACCACAAGTGCAGGAGGGGCTTTTTTGTTGTATCCATTTCCTCTTTTGTCTTTGCTTCTTCATAACTTTAGCGATGCATTCTCATCGTATGTGTATTTAGAAGCAACCCCACTTTCGTCTTACATGTTCTTTAAATCTTTCATGGCAATGTGCAGTGAAAGCTTAATTCAAGTAAGCTGAAAGTTCTGCAGCAGAGATGTTTTTGGCTATAATCACACCATTATCATCCAGTAAATAGTTAGTAAATCCCCGGCCTAAACGGTATTTTTTAAAGATGCCGGACGACTCGCCTTTAGTTTCCACGAAACAGGTGGGCGTAACTATTTGGTCCTTACGAATGGTTTCCTCAAAGATAGATTGATATTCATCGAATGATACGGAAACCATTTCCACATTATTGTTTTGAGAAGTTGAACGAAGTGCATTGCTTAAACTTGCGTTTTGCATCCGGGATTGCGCGTCGTAACTTGCCCAGAAACTGAGTAACACATATTTTCCCTTCATCTTTGACAGATTTTGAGTCGGTTGTTGCTCAGTCGACATAGCTTTGATTTTAAAATCAGGGGCTATGTCACCCACATTTAAACCTCCGGTAGGTTTGTCTTTTTCTACGAAAGAAGTCAAGGAACTAATTAGTAATACAACAAAAATCCATTTTACATGCTTCATGTAAGGCGGTTTTGGTTAATACTAGTTGATTTATAAGTGTTTGTCGGACGATGAAATAACGTCTTAACAAACAAATATACGATCAACGTTTACTAAGATTATAGAACCATTTGTCCTAAATCGGGGACAAAGGTACAACATTATTATTGAAAATCAAGTAAACGGTTAACTTTTTCATGTTATATAACATGTTTTGCATTTCAGGATATCTCTCAGCATGATATATATGATGCATTTGATGAATAGATATGGTATGTTTTTCTCATTAGCATTAGGCTGAAAGAGGGAACCTTTCAGAACTATTACTGTTTAATGAATGGCGCAAAAGAAATTTTGCCTACTTTTGCATCGTGTTATTCATTAATTTAGATAAACAACTTTTATGCAACCATTGAGCACAGAACTTATACTTATCCGGGTCACGGGCGAAGATCGTCCGGGATTGACTGCATCTGTTACAGAAATTTTAGCTAAATACGACGCTACTATTCTTGACATTGGTCAGGCCGACATCCATAATACACTGTCATTAGGTATCTTATGCAAGACAGAGGAACAACATTCAGGATTCATTATGAAAGAGTTGCTTTTCAAAGCGTCTTCTTTGGGAGTGACGATTCGCTTCTATCCTATTTCAGTAAAGGAATATGAAGATTGGGTGAATATGCAGGGAAAGAACCGCTATATTCTTACTCTGCTGGGACGTAAATTATCTGCCCGCCAGATCTCTGCCGTTACCCGTATTCTTGCTGAACAGGGGATGAATATCGATGCCATCAAACGCCTGACGGGGCGTATTCCATTGGATGAATGTGATTCGCGTACACGTGCCTGCATAGAGTTTTCTGTCCGGGGAACTCCGAAAGACCGTATTGCTATGCAGGAAGAGTTAATGAAGCTGGCGAGCGAACTGGAAATGGATTTCTCTTTCCAGCTTGATAATATGTATCGCCGGATGCGCCGACTGATCTGTTTCGATATGGATTCGACTCTGATTGAAACGGAAGTAATTGACGAATTGGCTATACGCGCTGGTGTGGGCAATGAGGTGAAAGCCATCACTGAGCGTGCTATGCGTGGTGAGATAGATTTTACTGAAAGTTTCCGTGAGCGTGTAGCTCTGTTGAAAGGCCTGGATGAATCTGTCATGCAGGAAATAGCAGAGAATCTGCCCATTACGGAAGGTGTAGACCGCCTGATGTATGTATTGAAAAAGTATGGTTACAAGATAGCCATTCTTTCCGGTGGTTTCACTTATTTCGGGCAATATCTTCAAAAGAAATATGGCATTGATTATGTATATGCCAATGAATTGGAAATAGTGGACGGCAAGTTGACCGGCCGTTATCTGGGAGATGTGGTGGACGGTAAGCGAAAAGCTGAATTGTTGCGCCTCATTGCACAGGTAGAGAAGGTAGACATTGCACAGACCATTGCTGTGGGTGACGGAGCGAATGATCTTCCGATGCTGGGCGTTGCCGGATTGGGCATTGCTTTCCATGCCAAACCGAAAGTGGTTGCCAACGCAAAGCAATCTATTAACACGATTGGTTTGGATGGGGTACTCTATTTCTTAGGCTTCAAAGACTCATATATCGATTTGCCGAAATGAGTTGAACTATTCCGCAAATATATTTGTTTCATATAGTGACATATATATTTGCGGAACCTCTTAAATTTGAATACTATGAAGAGAATAAGGAACCTATTCTGTCTCTCTTTACTTTTAGTTGCAGTCGGCTTACCTGCTGTCGCACAAACAAAACTTCATGTTCCCCTCCCTGATTCGATAACCACTGTTGGATATGCCACCGGACTTCGTAAGAATCTTTCTGGCTTGGTGGAAAGAATTACTGAAAATCAGATGAATAAAGACCAGATTACCAATCCGCTGGATGCCATCCGTGGACGGGTACCGGGATTGACGATTCTGAAAGGTTCGAATGGACCTGCTGCGCTGGACGCTGTCCGTCTGCGTGGCACTACCTCCCTGACTACTGGAAATGACCCGTTAATTATTGTAGACGGAGTTTTTGGTGACCTGAGTATGCTTACATCTATTTATCCGGCGGATATTGAAAGCTTTGTTATCCTGAAGGATGCTTCGGAAACTGCACAATACGGTTCGCGCGGAGCATCGGGTGTGATTGAGATTACTACAAAAAAAGGTGTCAGTGGGCGTACAAGCGTTAACTATAATGGAAGTTTCGGCATTGCCTCGAGTTATAAAACAGTGAGGATGCTCAATGGAAATGAATTCCGGACATTGGCCCAGGAGCGTGGCATCTCTATTTTGGATATGGGAAACAATACAGATTTCCAGAAAGAGATCGAGCAAACGGGATTACAGCATAATCATCATATTGCGTTTTCGGGAGGAACGAATACTTCCAATTATCGTGTTTCACTCGCTCTAATGAATCGTGAAGGAGTGATTGTCAATGAAAAGTTGCAGAACTTCACATCGAATATGAATATGACACAGTATGTATTCGATAATTTCCTTAAATGTGATCTTGGTATGTTTGGTTCCGTACAAAAGGAACGTAATCTGGTGAATCTGCACAAAGTATTCTATTCTGCTGCTTCGTATAATCCTACTTTCCCGAATCACAAGAATCCGGAGACCGGTAACTGGGATGGATATGCTTATGCCAGCCAGTTATCACATCCGTTGGCATGGATGGATGTGAAAGACAAGAATGCTACATCGCATATCAGTACGCATGCCCGGTTGACATTCAATCTGGCCGAAGCATGGAAACTGACTTTTTTCGGTTCCTATACATATAATGTAGTAGAAAATGTGCAGTATCTGCCAGTTGCTGTCTGGGCACAAGGGCAGGCATACAGAGGAGACAAGAAAATGGAATCATTGCTGGGTAATCTGATGCTGTCTTATAAAAAAGAATGGAGGAAACACTTCTTTGATGTTTTAGGACTGGCAGAGATACAGAAAGACAAATATTCCGGATTTTATACTACAGTTACAAATTTCAGTAATGACAAATTAGGTTATGATAATCTTCAGGGAGGTGCCATTCGTCCGTGGGATGGAACTAATTCCTACTACGAAGACCCTCGTTTGGTTTCTTTTATGGGGCGCGTGAATTATACATATGATGATCGATATATCCTTACGGTGAATGCCCGTGGGGATGCGTCTTCCAAGTTTGGTAGTAATCATAAATGGGGATTTTTCCCGGCTGTATCTGTTGCATGGGTAGTTAGTAAAGAGAAGTTTATGGAAAAACTTTCTTTTATCGATAATCTGAAAATCCGTGCAGGATATGGTTTGGCGGGCAATCAAAACGGCATTGATTCATATACTACGTTGAATTTGATGCGACCTAATGGTATTGCACCGGTAGGTTCTACACCTGTAGTCACAATGGATAAGTTGCGGAATACGAATCCGGATTTGAAGTGGGAAGTGAAGCAGACATTCAATGCCGGTATAGAAGTAGCTTTGCTGGGTAACCGATTGCTGCTGACTGCCAATTATTACAATTCCAAGACGAAGGACATGCTTTATCTTTATAACGTGAGTGTACCACCTTTTACTTATAATACTTTACTGGCAAACATTGGTTCTATGCGTAATTATGGAACAGAGCTATCTATCGGCATTACTCCGCTGAAGACCAAAGACATGGAACTGAATATCAATGCCAATCTGACTTTCCAGCAAAACAAATTACTTTCTCTTGACGGAAACTACCAGGGCGAACATATTTCAGCTACAGAATATAAGAGCCTTGCCGGACTGGATGGTGCTGGATTCCACGGTGGATACAATCATATTGTTTATCAGATTGTGGGTCAGCCTCTGGGTGCATTCTATCTGCCCCATTGTACAGGGCTGGTATCCGATGGAAATGGTGGATATACCTATCAGATTGCCGATCTGAATGGCGGTGGTGTCAGTCTGGAAGATGGTGAAGACCGTTATGTGGCAGGACAGGCTGTGCCAAAGACGATACTTGGTTCCAATATCAGTTTCCGTTATAAAGATTTTGATATATCGCTACAGATAAACGGTGCATTCGGCCATAAAGTGTACAATGGTACCTCATTGACTTATATGAATATGAACAGTTTCCCCGATTATAACGTCATGAAAAAAGCGCCTGCACAGAACATTAAAGACCAGACAGCTACGGATTACTGGTTGGAAGATGGCGATTACATTAACTTCGATTATGTTACGTTAGGCTGGAATGTTCCGTTGAAGAATACCCGTTACTTGCAGTCGCTCCGGCTGTCCCTGACTGTTAACAATCTGGCGACAATTTCAGGTTACTCGGGCTTAACGCCTATGATAAACAGTTCGTCTGTAAATGCTACTCTGGGAATAGATGATAAACGCAATTATCCTCTATACCGCATATATACTATCGGACTTAGTGTAAACTTCTAAACCTTAAAGCCATGAAACGTAATTCTATATTTTGTTCGTTTTGTATTTTAGTTGCTCTTTGCTGGGGAATGGCTTCGTGCGACGGTTTTCTGAAAGAAAAGTCTCGTGATGCACTGCCCGAAGAGGAAGGTTATAGTAATATCTCTGAACTCTATCTCAATGCAGTGGCATCCCTCTACAATTACATAGGTGGAAATGCTGATAGCCAGGGATTGCAAGGAACCGGCCGTGGTATCTATGACCTGAATACTTTTACCACTGATGAAGCCATTATGCCTACCCGAGGTGGCGACTGGTATGATGGTGGTTTCTGGCAAGGATTATTTCTGCATAAATGGGGTGTAAACAATGATGCAATACAGGCCACCTGGGAATATCTTTATAAGGTAATTATGCTTAGTAACAACTCTCTGGAACATATAGAAACCTATGCTCTAACCCACTCTGATGCGGAACTCCCCGGCTATCGCGCCGAGGTACGTGCTTTTCGTGCAATGTACTATTACTATCTGATGGATCTGTTTGGACGTATACCACTGGTTTTACACTCCAATGTTGCTTCAAAAGATATAGTGTTGAGCGAGCGTAAGAATGTATTCGACTTTGTAGTCAGGGAATTACAAGAGGCCTCTCCACTCCTGCCCGCCCAGTTCAGCAACCGTTCTGGCAATTATTACGGACGTTTGACACGTCCTGTTGCATACTTTTTGCTGGCAAAGTTGGCACTGAATGCCGAAATTTACACAGACAATAACTGGACAGATGGTGTTCGTCCTGATGGAAAGAATATCTTTTTCGAAGTAGATGGCACTACATTAAATGCCTGGCAGACTGCAGAAACTTATTGTGATAAGATTACAGCGTTTGGCTATCGCCTCGAGCCGGATTATACAGCTAATTTTGCTGTATACAATGAGAGTTCCGTTGAGAATATCTTTACTGTACCTATGAGCAAAACGCTGTACGCCAATCAGATGCAATATCTTTTCCGTTCACGCCATTATAATCATGCCAAAGCATTAGGGTTATCCGGTGAAAACGGATCGAGTGCTACCATTGAAGCCCTGCAGACCTTTGGATATGATACCGATCTACAAGACCCTCGTTTTGATTTCTGCTATTATGCAGGTACAGTCTACGATTTGAAAGGTAACGTTGTAAAATTGGATGATGGAACTGTTTTGGTTTACGAGCCGTGGAAAGTAAAGTTAGATATATCCGATGAACCTTACGAAAAGACTGCCGGCGCCCGAATGAAGAAATATGAGATTGATGATAAAGCAATGAAAGATGGTAAACTGATGGAAAATGATATTGTCTTATTCCGTTATGCAGATGTGTTATTGATGAAGAGTGAGGCTAAGGTTCGTGACGGGCGTGATGGAGATGAAGAACTGAACCAAGTGCGTGCTCGTGTAGGAGCACCGGAACGTGTTGCTACTTTAGAAAATCTTCTTGCTGAACGTCAGTTGGAATTTGCATGGGAAGGTTGGAGACGCCAGGACCTAATTCGTTTCAGACAATTTACCCGTACTTACAGCAGTCGTCCGCAACTGCCTGATGAGGAAAACGGATATACTACCGTCTTCCCTATCCCAGAGAAAATCAGACAGATGAATCCGGGATGGGAGCAGCATCCGGGCTATTAAAGGAATGGATTGCAAAGTCGCTTCATTCTTTTGTGTTAATCACTTTATTTCCTATCTTTGCGGCTAAATAAAAAGAAACATGAAGTTTTCCGAACTACAACTGAATGATCAGGTGCTTGATGCACTGGAAGCCATGCGCTTCGACGAGTGCACACCTATACAAGAGAAATCCATCCCCGTTATACTTGAAGGCAGAGATTTGATAGCCGTAGCACAGACCGGAACTGGTAAGACAGCCGCTTATCTGCTGCCTGTATTGAATAAACTATCGGAGGGTAACCATCCGGAAGATGCTATCAACTGTATTGTTATGTCGCCTACGCGTGAGTTGGCACAGCAGATAGACCAGCAGATGGAAGGTTTTTCTTATTTTATGCCTGTCAGTAGTGTAGCTGTCTATGGTGGTAATGACGGAGTACTTTTTGAACAACAGAAAAAAGGGTTGATGCTGGGAGCTGATGTTGTAATCGCTACTCCGGGACGTTTGATTGCTCATCTTAGTTTGGGTTATGTTGATCTTTCGCGTGTCTCTTACTTCATTCTTGATGAAGCCGACCGTATGCTCGATATGGGATTCTATGACGACATTATGCAGATAGTGAAATACTTGCCCAAGGAACGGCAAACAATCATGTTTTCTGCCACCATGCCTGCCAAAATTCAGCAACTCGCTAACACTATCCTCAACAACCCTGCTGAAGTTAAACTTGCCGTTTCCCGTCCAGCTGAAAAGATCGTACAGGCAGCGTATGTTTGTTACGAGAATCAGAAATTGGGTATCATTCGCAGCCTTTTTGCTGAGCAGACACCGGAACGCGTTATTATATTTGCTTCATCCAAACTGAAGGTAAAAGAGGTGACGAAAGCTCTAAAAATGATGAAGTTGAATGTGGGTGAAATGCATTCAGATCTGGAACAGGCTCAACGTGAGGAGGTGATGCATGAATTTAAAGCCGGACGTGTAAACATTCTGGTCGCTACAGACATTGTGGCACGTGGTATTGATATTGATGATATCCGTCTTGTGATCAACTACGATGTTCCCCATGATAGCGAAGATTACGTTCACCGTATTGGCCGTACAGCACGTGCTAATAATGATGGTGTTGCTTTGACTTTCATCAACGAAAAGGAGCAAAGCAATTTCAAGCAAATAGAGAATTTCCTGGAGAAAGAGATTTATAAGATAGCTGTACCCGAGGAGTTAGGCGAAGCACCTGAATACAAACCACGTAGTTATGATGGCAGAGGCAAGAGAAACTTCCGCTCGTCCAAGGGAGGCAGAAATACAAATAAAGGTGCTGGGAATAAGAAGAAAGGCGGAACTCCAAAAGGAAGAAATGGTAGAGCTCCTGAAAAGAAATAATGGTGAAGTTTTATTACTCCACCATTTTTATATGTAGCTCTTTATCAGCATCAATAGTCAGGTCCACAAGGTGGTAAACGGAGCTTTCCGGAATACGGAGCGTAGCTTCATAGTGATAGCCTTTTCCATTCACTCCCATGAAATCCATATCAGTAAGGATCATTTGGCTGAGTACTTCTTCCGGGAAGACAGTATGGAACATTTTCTTGGTTATATCTTGACCGTACAGTAAATTCTTGCCTTCATAGACACAGATATGAATCACATTGTCGTAGTATACATTATCGATACCAATTCCTTCATCTGAATAGGTAGTCCTGATTACCTTCATCTTGGAAGGATTAATATAGACGTATCCCCGATAACGTGTTCCTTTATACATTACCACACTATCCTTTTGCACCACTTCAGAGATAGTGGGAATGGCTTCCGCTTTCTGACTGGAGAATGACAGTGTATCTTCCGGGTTTTCTGACTTATGCAATTTCACGATTTCATCAGAAAGCGAATGGAACCAGAAACTGTATTCTGTCTGCCGGTCTATTTTATAAGCTATAGGGGTATTACCTCGTACATATATTGTGTCGCGAAGTACCTTGAAATAAACTGGAATATTTTGAGGGTCGACATAATAAATCGTATCACCGCTAATACGCATTAACGGCATATCCGTCTCGTCATCTATCCAGATACCTTGCAACATTTCCTTTGCGGTCAGATCTTCCTTGCTGGAAGTCTCTCCACTTTTGACGTTATTGCAAGATGTCAGCACAATAACGAGCACTATAGAAATAGTACCCCACTTTATCATAACTCCCTCTGTTTTATGTTCTTAATGTCCGATGCAATAATAAATAAATCCTTGCTCTTCCATTTCTTTTTTATCATAGATGTTGCGCCCGTCCAGCACTACAGCTCGTTCCATTGTTTTTTTGATAACTGCCCAGGACGGTAACCGGAACTCCTTCCATTCAGTAACCAGCATCAAAGCATCAGCATCAAGTACGGCATCATACATGTCTCTTGCATAGTAAATGCTCTCTCCTATCCGGCGGCGGCATTCGTCCATTGCAGCAGGATCGTAAGCGCGCACTTTACATCCGACTTTAAGTAATTTATCTATCAAGACCAGTGAAGGTGCCTCACGCATATCATCAGTTTCCGGTTTAAAAGCCAGCCCCCACAAAGCAATTGTTTTACCTTTCAGGTCATTGTCGAAATGCTTGCAAAGCTTATCAAAAAGGATACTTTTTTGCAGTTCGTTTACTTCTTCTACTGCATGCAACACACGCATTTGGTAGCCATTTTGTTCAGCGGTTTTAATGAGTGCTTTCACATCTTTTGGGAAGCAAGAACCTCCATAACCAATACCGGGATAGAGAAACTTACGACCAATACGGGTATCCGAACCAATACCGCTACGCACCATGTTCACATCCGCACCTACCAGTTCGCAAAGATTAGCTATGTCATTCATAAAACTAATGCGGGTGGCGAGCATTGAATTAGCTGCATATTTAGTCATCTCGGCAGATGGAATATCCATAAATATAACACGGAAATTATTCAGCAAAAACGGCTTGTAAAGCTTGCTCATCAGCTTTTTTGCACGTTCGGACTCTACTCCTACTACTACTCGGTCGGGACTCATGAAGTCATTAATGGCGTTACCTTCTTTTAGAAATTCCGGATTAGAAGCTACATCGAATTGAATGTTAATGCTTCGTTTATCCAATTCTTCCTGAATAGCAGCGCGTACTTTTTTAGCTGTGCCAACGGGAACTGTGCTTTTGGTAACTACCAATATGTACTTTTGCATATTCCGGCCAATAGTACGGGCAACTTCAAGTACATAACTAAGGTCAGCGCTTCCATCTTCATCAGGAGGAGTACCAACGGCACTGAAAATGACGTCCACTTCATTCAGGCAACTTTCCAGCGAAGTTGTGAAGTGTAGGCGTCCGGCTTTCACATTCCGGTTTACCATTTCTTCCAGACCACTCTCATAGATAGGAATGATACCTTTCTTCAGTGCTTCGATTTTCTCACTGTTCGTGTCTACGCAAATAACGTTGACACCAATTTCTGCAAAACAGGTTCCAGTCACCAGACCGACATATCCTGTACCGACAATAGCTATCTTCATACTCTTTATTCAAAATATACTGCATCCTTAAAAAGAGGAGCAGCTTTATCTTTAGGAGATAATAGTAAATGTTCTTCGGCAACCGGCCAGTCAATGCCTATCGTTTCATCATTGAAGCGGATGGATGCTTCTGCCTGTGGAGCGTACACATTATCCACTTTATACGTAAAAATAGCTTCGTCGCTTAATACCAGAAAACCGTGTGCAAAACCACGGGGAATGAAGAACTGGCGTTGGTTCTCTTCACTCAGTTCCACGCTGACATATTTGCCGAACGTCGGGGATGTCCGCCGCAGGTCTACTGCCACATCCAGAACTTTTCCTTTAATGACACGTACCAGTTTCGACTGGCAGTATTCTCCTTTTTGATAGTGTAGTCCGCGTAACACGCCGAAAGAGGATTTCGATTCATTGTCCTGAACGAAATGTACATCACCTATGTGCGCTTTAAAATCTTCCTCTTTAAAGGCTTCCATAAAATACCCGCGTTCGTCGCGAAACACTTTTGGCTCAATCAACCATACGCCATCAATTTCCGTCTGTATGTAATTCATTTCTTTAGAATATTTTTCGTACTTTCAACTGGCAACCTAAATTGTCGCCATATATCTCTCCGGTATCAAAAGCGATAGAAGCATTGAACCTCCATCCCTTCCATTTACGAGGAGTATAGATAATTGATGCAAAAGTAGAAAAATTTTCTAATATATCAGGTATAGGTTTGAAAGGAGTTCCCCAAGTTTTGTTATATGACAGTTTTGCGAGGTATGTCCATTCACTGCTGATGTCTCCACTCCAGCCTAAATGCATAGCTCGTACACGATTATATTTGAAGGTCATATCGCCATCTTTGTTGTAAATAGGAGAAGCTATCAACGGATTGGCCATGCTCATCCCCCAATGTACCCAACCGGGATACCAATCATTATTATAGTAGTCATCGGCTCCCCCTGTCTTCTTTACCTCACTGAAGTCTAACCCATGCATCGGACCACTTTGGTTGGTAGTTTGATAATATTCCAGAACGAAACCATTGATAGCTTGCTTATGATTGGATTTATACTCGACTCCCCACAATCCGTCAAATCCATTGAGCTTACCCATTCCGCTGAAATCATCATAATAGTTTTCCATATAGGCACTAATTGAGAAATCATTGTGACGATAGGTCATCCGGATATGCTCACTGCCCATAAAATTACCTTGATAAGCTATCTGTTCACCCTCCGGACTACTGTCATCTCCATGAGTCGGGATAAATACTTTGAAATAATCTTTCCAACTATTTCCCAAATCTCCTGCATCTATTCCGGCACTTTTGTAACCGCCAAATTGTACATCCAGGCTCATACCTAAATCCAGTTGCCATTTACCTTGTGGTACACCGATGCGGAGAAATCCACTCTTGTGATGGTATTTGATACTCTTGGTATACCAGAAATCTTCTCCAACCTTTTCTTCTTGGTATTTATTGTCAGTAAACCATCCGTATGATATTTCTGCTTTCAAGGCAAGGCGTGGCAGTATCTGTACATATTCAGGAAGGCCTATCCATACTTGCGGAATGGGTCTTGCATTTCCTGACCAGAGTAATCCTCCGCTACTTAATTCTCGGTTTAATAAAGGGGAATTAATCTCTTTACTACCAATAAGTAATCCTATCCATTTGTATCGAATATCTGCGTATGCCTGTTGCAAAACAAAGGTAGATGTAAGTCCTGCAGCCACTGCCATGTCCAGTCCACCTTCCAACCTCCATTGGCGGATTGTATCTGTATAGAAAGCACCACCTCTAAAGTAAGTATTATTGTCGATAGAGGAAAGCCCATGCTGATTACTTACTTGCCATAAAGGAGTATTATCGCCCGTGTGGACAGATGCTCCATATTCAACGAAAGATGAAACATTCTGTTGTTTCAGGCCATTTTGTGCTGTCATCACGGAGGATGCAGAGAAACAAAACAGGATTGTGAGTATGTAGCAGACTTTACGCATAGGCTTATCGAAATATGATTTTCGCTGTGCTCAGCATTATTCTTAGGTCTAATAAGAATGACCAATGCTCAATATACCATATATCATATTCCACTCTTTTCTTCATCTTGTCTAACTTTTCCGTTTCACCACGCAAGTTGTGTATCTGTGCCCAGCCCGTTATTCCCGGTTTCACCATAAGCCTTTTGTTGTATTCAGGAATAATATTGCAATATTGCTCCGTGTGTATCAGCATATGAGGACGTGGCCCTACTATAGACATATCCCCTTTGAGAACATTCCAGAATTGAGGTAGTTCATCAAGACTGGTAATACGCAAGAAACGCCCGAGAGGAGTGATACGCGGATCTTCATGAGATGCCTGCTGTATATCAGCTTCACCATTTGGCAACATAGAACGGAATTTATAACAGGTAAATACTTTCCCATATTGTCCATGTCTTTTTTGTGAAAAGATTATTTTACCAGGCATCATTATTTTGATGCAACACCCAATAATGATATAAGCCAGTGGATATATAAGAATCAAAACTATCGATGCAAATATAATATCGAGAGTTCTTTTTATAAATTGGTTACCTTTCCGTTGCAGCGGAAAATTATATAATGGAGACTGTATATTCATTCTTAAAATATAGCGTACTTTGAATTATAGAACGGTAAACTTTTGCCTATATTGTTTTAGACAATTAAAGAATCATAGATTTCTTTAGTCTGTTGAGCAATGTGATGCCAACTATAAGATGATAGATCATAAGTAACCCGTTTGCTCTGAGATATTTCTATCTTTTCTTTTAGGGTGTGAAGCAAATTACTAAAATCGCCATTTCTGAAATAACATTCATCAGGCAGTCCTATTTCTTTGTTGGCAGGAATATCACTTGCCAGTACCGGGCAACCATAGCTCATCGCTTCAAGCAATGCAATAGGTAGACCTTCGTGGGTGGATGGCAATACAAATACTTTTGCATATGTATATAATTGTGCTAGTTTATCTCCTTTTATAAAACCTGTCAGGCAAATATTTTTCTGTTTCCAACATACTTCTTTTAGCTTTTGAGCATATTCATCTTGAAAGTCGGCATCTCCGGCTATTACTAATTTCATAGAAGGTGAAGAAAGTTGCGTGAAAGCTTCAACCAGTTGGTCTAAGTTTTTTTCTTTCACAAAACGTCCTACAGCCAAAACATATCCATATTCTGTCAAATCTAAACTTTCAAGATATTCTGTACCAATTACACGCGTTGGTACATTTACTCCATTGTGTATCAGCGTGACGTTTCTTTTTGCTGAATACTGATGATATATTATTTGCCGTATATGTTCTGATATTACAATTATATGATTGGCATAATAGACTCCTGCTCTTTCTCCCATACATAGTATCCACTTGGCAAAACGTCCCCATTTATCACGGTCATAATCGGGACCATGATGTGTTATCACGACTTTCATACCCAACAAACGCGCGACAGGAGTCATCAGAGCTGGTCCCACAGCATGAATATGAACGATGTCAGCTTTCACTTTGCGAGCATAAATCACAGCTTTAAAGGTATGAACAAAAGCTTCCAGGTGTTTGCTGCGGGGCGCGCTGATATCTTTAATAGCAACTTGTTTATAGATTTGTACAGAACGCTCCACAGCATAGTTGGGACGACGAATGACGATGATCTCGTGTTGTTCATCCGCAATCAAGGGATAGAGTTCCTGACAATGTGTCTCTACCCCACCCTGTATGCCGGGAATACCTCTGGTACCTGTGACAACAATTTTCATTTTTCTTTATTCTCCAAGTTTATGGGATGTCCCAATAACGATTGTATTTTTTGATTTATTACCCATTTCATGGGAATTGCCACGTATTTCTTCATGACAGGGGCAGCAGTGCCTACCATCCAGCAATTTTTAGGGCAATTACGCACACAACTTCTGATGTGTTCAGCCTGTTCACTTCTCCATAGTTCTTCAAAGGAGGTCATAGTTCGGATATTTCCCATACTTTCTTTCCAGTATTTGCTTTCCAGTCCGTTACAGGGATAAACATCACCGTACGGATCTACAAAGAAGTTAACCAATCCAGCTTCGCAAGGGAGTAATCGTGGTTGCCCTTTTACATAATTGATTAACCCCCAGTTAAAATATGCACGGAACCAAGATTTGGGATGCTTCTCTTTTAGTTGCCATTCTATCAGTTTACTGAAATTTCCACAAACTTCTGTTTGGTTAGTAATTGTGTTATCTGTTTTATGAAAATAATATGAATTATGTAAGGCGGCAGTTGCGAACTCCATTCCCAACGAACGTGACAATCTATATAGAGAAAGCATATCGGCGGAATTAGAATTAGATACCGTAATGCCGAAACCTATATCTTTCACTCCCATTTCTTTAAGACGTAATAAGGTGCGGAGCCCCTTATCAAAACCTCCTTTCCTCCCCCGGAGCTCATCATTTTTTAGAGACAGCCCTTCGATACTAATACGTATTCCTATTTTAGGAAATTTCTCGGCCAAACGAATGATTCGTTCTTCAAACCATCCCGAAGTAGATATAACAACACGGGGAGATTTGCGGAATGCGACTTCTACAATCTCTTCAAGATCTTCCCGGACAAATGGTTCTCCTCCTGTTATATTCATAAACTTAACTTTAGGAAGTCTTTCCATTTCCATAGGAGTTATCTCCTGGTGCTGATCTGTAGGATTTTGCCATATATTACACATCTGGCACTGCATCGGGCAGCGGTATGTAACGATGATACACATATCAGTAGGCAAACTTATAGCAGATTTCATGTATATATACTATTTATTAATTTACGAAAACATTATTTCTTATTCTACAATCTTAAGCCACTTTCGATAATATTGCTCACTAGAAAAACGTCGTAGTGAAGTGGCAGATAATTCATTTCGATTATTAGAGACAACCGTATCAAACATTTTAGTGATAAGTGCCGGCAATTCTTCATCTTGTGTAAAAAGAAGGTTACAGTTATCTGATTCTAATAATTCAGGTATTCCTCCAATATCTCTACCTAATACAGGAGTACCACAGCATAGAGATTCAATTACGCTGAGGGGATTATTTTCATAGCAAACTGATGGAATAACAGTAAAGCACACTTTTCTTAGAAGATTTATAGTATCTTCCATTGTCAAGTGTCCAAGGAATACAATATTATTTGCAGTATATTTCTTCTTCAACTCTGCTTCTAATGGACCGGTACCTGCAATATATAGTCTATAAGGTAGTTGGGATGCAGCTTTTAAAAGCGAATCAATACCTTTTTCTCTTGAAAGCCGTCCTATATATGCATAAGCCTTCTCTTGTGCAGGACAAGTTGTAGTTTTTATATATTCTGCTTGTTCTTCCCCTATAAAGTTACTAATAACTTGCAATTTATCTGCCGGATAACCTCCTTGCTGCATCTTATTTGCCATAAAGTGACTGGGACAAATAAATGTATCTGTCCATGCAGAAAGTTTATCCTTATTCCAATTTACGGCTTCTCCCCATGCTAACACACTTGCTAAAAGATTATTCTTCATACATTTACGAAGCACTACATTCTTCTTATTAGTGAGGCACATCTCACATACCTTTCCATTGCAAAGGCAGTTGTATGAGGGACATATCAATTTATAATCATGGAGTGTCCAAATTACTTTTATACCTTTTTTACATGCTATTTTTGCGACTATAGGTGAAAGATAAGAATGGATATTATTTAAATATACAATGCTTGGTTGAAACTCATCTAAAAGTTTTTCAAAACTTTTAGTTACTCCTGTTCCCCATATAATACGACTAACAGCCTTTATTTTCCCAAATAAATTTGTAGCAGAGAAGTCTATTTCTTCAGCAAAGTATTTACTTTCTTTACACGGAATATTATGTGAATAATCCATTGCATAAAAGCAAGTTTCATGCCCTGCATTACATAATAATCGACTTAAATTTAAAGCGTAAATGCAATCACCTCCCCGAGAATACAGGAACTTATTTATAATTAGAACTTTCATAACCACTTCAAATTGAATTGTGTTACAAATTTATTAGGAAGTCCAGATAATAATAACTGGGAAGAATAAAGCAAACAATTGTTCACATAATACTGATTGTTTGTTACTATTTCATGCATGTCATCTTCAGTCCAGTTATCTTTCGCTATTCCCAATTTTTTCTGGTTTATCCACTCATGGCTATAGGGAATCGTATTTGTAATAACAGGTGTTCCTGCTACTATAGCTTCGCCTATTGACATCATATTCAATTCCTTTTTTGAATTGCAGAGTAAGCACATAGCGTTACCTAAAAAGTTGCTTAATTCTTTTTGGGGAATTCTTCCCAAGAAGAAAATCTGCTGATCTAATTGATTGCTTTGAACATACTCCTTTAGATTTCGGGATTCTTCTCCTTCTCCGATTATGTATAATATATATTGTTTATCAGCGTATCGCTCTATAAATTTCTTATATAATATAATGATAGACATTACATCTTTGTCTTTATCTAAATGTGCGACAACAATAAAAGAGTTTTTCTTATTTTTCTGGAAATGAAAAACTTTTCCATCTACGCCATGGTCTATAAAATTGGAAGAGACCTTTAAACCAAATTGTTTGATAAATCTACCGGCAACCAAGGAGCGAGGAATGACCTTTACTTTTCGCATACATGTACGAGCTACGATATGATACCATATTAGAGATGGTAACTTGAAAAATTTGCGATTGTGATCTCCTGCTTCCTGCCATATAAGAGTTTTTTCAGGTACTAAACAGGCCGCAAAAAGAGAGTTAAATGAGAAAATCTCACTGCTAATAATCATATCAAACTCTTTCCCATGTTTTTTGATGAAATGAATCAATTGTGGATGGAAAGGTAATACAGTTGGTAAAAATAAGTTAGGTATAATAGAGCGAAAATAAATAATTTCCATCGGGAAATCTTGTTGATTGATAGGCCTATATTCTTTCGCTGCTACTAAAGTTATTTCATGTCCTTGGCTGGCAAACTCTATCCCCAATTTTACAATCATACAATCCTCAATAGAATCTATTTGAGGAATAAATCTTCCTTTAGGCGTGGTACGCGGGGTATATAATATAGAGTTCAACAATAATATGCGCATATTACTTTATTTTTTTAATGCTTTTTGTTATATAACAAAACTCAATTAAATATTTTCTCCGGTTATTTAAGTCTATCATTTCCAACTCTTTTTTTACATTTCAAGAAAGTAACAATGCCTATCATAATTAAGAATTCAACCAGTAGATACACAATAGCATATCCGTATTCTTGCCATGTTGCTATTGCAAAATAGTAACATACACATGAGAGTAGGTTGGTCAATGACATGATGGCTACATAGATACGTATGCGATATTCTGTAAAATAAATCTTCATGCATGCCAGACTAATAGCTGTAAATGGCATTGCAAATGTCATTATACCGATAAGAGATGACAATGTCTCCATAGCAGTATATGACATTTTACCCAATCCAAACAGTTGTTCAGCAATGATAGTACGTAACAGAAAGATGGCTATAGAAGTACATACCGTAAATAAGAATAAACGCAAAGTTATGCGAAAAGTGACGCGATACATTTCTTCCTTCTCACCCTGACTATATAAGTTGTTAAGTTTGATTTGAAGTACAGAAGTTATCTGCTGTATTAATGCTAATGGAGCCTGAATAAATTTTTGCGCATAATTGATAATAGTTATTATTCCCGGTTGGTATTGGGATAATAAATACATGGGAAAAGTGGATGCAAAAATTATTATTCCTTGATTAATAGTTACTCCGGTTAATGCTTTTCTTTGTGTACGTATTAGTGAAAATTTAACTAATGTGAATTGCCATTTCAGCTTTTTCTTCATAAAACAGAGTAATACAACGATATTCATTAGGCAGGCACAGCAGCTACTATACATTATTATTGAGACATTAGTTTGTTGTCCCAATAATAAAAGAGCAATAATACCACTTAAATTTATCATGAAATTGCATGAAAGCCCTAATGTGAAGTATTTGAATGAAACTAATATTTCACTAACATAGAGATTGAATATCAGAAGTAGGGTAAGCGGAAAGAATAAATAATATATTGAAATATGATTCTGAATATCTTGAGGTTGGAAGTTCATAATCCATTCCGGAGCTTGTTTGCCTCCTATAATGCAAAACAAAAATAATAACCCTAGAGCCAATAATAGGAATGCATAGAGGAATGAATTATGAAATTGCATTTCTGCTTGTGGCGATTCATTATGCCGCAAATACATGGCTTTGGGAATTAATATGGATGTATTTAGCGTTTGCACTAGTCCTCCAATCAGAATTGCAATATTATACAAATAGAAATAAATATCGGTTCCTGTATTGGCTCCCAGATAGTAAGCAATTAAAAGCTGCATAATGAAAGCCGTGAATTTACTTCCAATGCTAAAAGCAGAAGAGTAAACAGCCCCTTTTCTATATGTACCAGCTTCTTGTTTCATTTATTTGGAGATAATACAAGACCTAATAATATCAATATAAACAATCCCCGGTTTTGCGTAAAAGTTGCATCAGCAATTCCTTCGATTAAAAAGAATAAAAAAATCAATAACACAAATAATTGTATTTCGGGTAACAGTTCTTTTGCCGATTTGCGAAGAATCGTTCCCCAAAAAGTAAAATAGAGTATAACACCTACTACCCCAAATTGTGCCAGTTCAGGATAAAAAGCATCGCATATAAATGTAGGCATTTCTTTTGATAATCCCCACAAATGATCTAATCCATAGACTGCATAAGTAGGTGAATAATATTCAGCTGAAGCAAATGTTCCAAAGCTGGCCAATCCACTTCCGAAAGGGAAATAATCATATAAAATTTGTATGGAGGTAAGCATCATAGCCGGACGGCTCCACATTTCCCGGGAGTTCATCATTCCGTCTACATAATAAAGTATGATTTTGTCTCTCGCCAGCCAGACAGCAATAAACAAAAGGCCTATAAATAAACTCGCTGTTTTTATATTAAAATGGATTTCTCCCCCAACTTTTACATAAATCATCAGAAAAATAGCAATTGCCCAAAAACCATAAAATTTAGAACGCGTAGAAATCAATCCTATAGTCAATATTAGCAATAAAATCATAATATCACTCCATGAATTAGTAGAGCAATAGCACAGTAGGAAAAAAGTAACAACAATAGCTGTTGCATATCGGGACTGGTGTCCGAAGAATAGAAAATTAGTATCGATAAATCCTAAAATGAGAAGCCCTCCTGCTATTATTATGCAGAGAATAGATAGGAAGCGTTTTTGAGGGATTGTTAATCTTGGAGCAATCAGAAGAGTACAATAAAATCCCAGAAAGGGTTTTATTTGTGTCAGGAAATCCATGATGATTGCACCGGGAGTATTAGATTTGATAATGAATGAGTAAATCAAATAAAATGAGAGGATTCCTGTAAGTATTCCTATTGATTTCAGTTCTTTCCAGTTTTTACGTTCTATTACTATCATTCCGGCAAAAACGACCAAGAAAAGTGCCATTAGCTCATCTACATAGCTGAATTCGATAAAGTCATAAAATATGACACCGAATAAATAGCCAAATATGAGAAAGGCAAAGAATAAATTGTTTTTTGATAATACTAACCGGGATAACATAGCTCATTTTGTTTTAGAGAAAACAAATACTCGGAGGCTGATAATAATAAATGAAATAATGAATGTTGCAACAAGAGCTATGGCCAGTACAATCAATTTTCGCGGATAAATAGGCAATGCAGAACAATATGCGGCATCTATTACTCTTCCTGCTTGCTCATCCGGAGAATTAACTAATTCTTTTTCCTGCAATTTTTGCATAAGAAAAAGATAAACCGTTTCTTTTATTTTCTGCTGACGTTTCATTTCAATGTATTCCCGTTCTTGTGTAGGCAAGGCACTTAATTGATTACTGAATGTCTGGTTTTTCTTATTTATTTCTTTCAAACTGGCACGGATACCTTGTCTGGCTGCATCTATTGCTTCCATAAGCATTTTCCGTTGTTCGGCCAGTTGCTTATTGGCAAGTATTAATGCGGGATTATCCTTTTCAGATGAAAGAAGTAAACGTTGGCGGTCAAGGACTAATTGATTGTAAAGGGCGATAGACTTCTCTCCGACTCCTTCTATCGCAGGTACCGAAGTGTATTCATTCAGGGGATTCTTCATGTAATCCACTACGTAATCCAGTATTTTCAGACGGGCTTCAGTTTCCAGAATCGTACTTTCTAATTCCTGATACCCTGTAATGGCTGCTTTGGCATATAAAGCCGGTTCCGGAATGTTATTTTGCTTTTTATAGACTTCTATCCTATGTTCCAAATATGCAAGTTCTGTAGTAACATTATCTAAACGCTCTTTTACGAATTTAGCATTTAGGCTGGCTTCCTTTACTTTTACATCTCGGGAATATTGATTATAAATGGTCATTATAGTATTAACGAAGTCGTATCCCCGCTGTTTATTTTCATTTTCAAATATCAGCAATATAATATCCGAAATAGTCTCTTGGGCGCCCGCATAGAACTCTTCATATAGATCTTCATAAGTTTTTTGCAATGGATTTATTCGGATTGCCAATGATTTCTCTCCGGAAATAGGAATGTCTGTATTCGAATCAATTACAATGGTACCAACTGGCAGTTCTATCTGGCAAGGCAGAGATTGTTTCTTTACTGTTACAGTTTCGAATAAGGTTGATTTTATTTTGGCCGATTGTATGGTTCCATTTGATAACGTCAATTTAATTCTAATAGGTTTACTTATGGTATCTAAAAATTGCTCAGGAAATAGAAGATTCACAGGATTATCTTTTCCATAAAGTAGAACATTCTTTAAACCTTGGCGCTGGCGTGTTTCTATTTGGTATCCGGTTTTGAGGATTGCTTCGGTCATATTGGCACGCGAAGTCAAAACTATAACTTCATCTTCGATACTGGGACCTGAACTGCCACCACCAAGTAAAGAACCTATGCCTGCACTTTTCAGCATCTTTAATTCAGACATCATACCTTGGTTGTCTCTGATAAGTTGCATACGTGCTGTAAACTCGTATTCTTTAGGGGTAGCCAATATAAACCAAATAGCGGCAATCAGACAGATAATGCCAACAGACACATATATTTTCCAGTAGGCAATACATTGCTTTAATAATGCTCCGATATGTATATTCTCATCATTCATAATAAGCTGATTTATTTGACTAACAATGCAATACCCAGTGATGCCAATACAGACAAAGCACTAATTATAGTCGAAGCTAAAGAGACATTGAATTGCCCACTTTGACTGTATTTGGCATTTCCTTTCCGTGCCTTATTGGGTTCTACATATAGAACATCATTCTGTTGTAGATAGTAATAAGGAGATGTTAGCGTTTCTGCAGAAGTGAGGTCGAAACGATGATATTCTTTTTCTCCATTATTATCACGAATCAGAAGGATATTAGTTCGGTTACCATAAATAGTAAGATCTCCTGCCATTCCGAGTGCATCAAGAATGGATAGACGTTCATTAGGTACATTTACTGTTCCAGGTTTGTTTACTTCACCCAATACAGAGACTTTAAAATTCCGTATCTGTATAGTGACAATCGGAGATTTGACATAAGCAGAAATTTTTTCAGTCATCATATCTATCAGTTCGCTACGTGTCATGCCGGCAATCTGTAGTTTTCCGAGTACCGGAAAATCAATTTCTCCATGCGAATTAACCAGATATGTATGAAGCACCGGTGTAGAAGTAACATGTGTTTCTCCCGGTGCCAGATAACTGGCAAGTGGTATATTAAATGCGGCAACCGCATTGGGGTCCATACCTGACACGGTTATAGATAGTTGATCATCGGGAGCTATACGTGGAGTATAATTCACAGCTTTTCCTGTAACAGCTGTTGATTGGTTATCCAAATCCTGAAAATAGGTGATAGTATTGGTCGTCGTTTTACACGACGTTAATAATATAATAGTGAAGGCGAATATTAACGTTTTAATCTTCATCGTATACTTTAATATTTTATAGATTGACTGGCTGCAAATTTAGCTTTCTTATGTCAATAAACGTTAGATTTGCATGTTTATTGTTAGGCTTGTCTATAATTTGTGCATCGTTTTGCATAACCCCCTCCTCCATATTCATTGATGAGAGTGCCTTTTCATTGGTTGTTCACAGGATATTTGGCCATGTCTATCTCTTTAAATTCATCACCGGAATTATTAATTCATCGAGTTCTGAAGTATCCTTTTGTTATCATTAGATTAGATATTTTGTTTCTTTCTTCTTTCGAAGGAAGTACTAACATCTCTTTTTTACGAAAAATACTGTATCCTAATCCTTTCCAATCATAATGATTTACCCCCATCAAATCCAGTAAGGTGGGATAAACATCTATCTGCTCTATTAGAGTGTCACATTGGAGTTTTTGCGGAGCATTTAGAACGATCATGGCTATTTCTTTATCTTCCGGAAACACTTCTCTTCTATCTTCAACCTGATTTTTATCAATTTCATTATGATCTGAAATAATGGCTATCACAGAATTTTCATATATTCCTTTTTGCTTCAATTCTTGAATAAATTTGCCGATAGCATCATCGCAATAATGTACTGTTTCCAAATAATTTCTTATTTCTGCAGTATACATTTGTGACTGGGATATTTCTGTAGATGGAATGCGTAATTCATCATATGGATAATGCATGCTAATGGTTACTAGTTGTGCATAAAATGGAGAGGGAATATTTTCCAGCCTATTTGCTGCCTCTGTTAATAAAATATGGTCATTTATATCTTCAGGACTTTTAAAAGAATGTTTATCATATAGTTGCATAAAGCCATAAGAATTAAAGGCATTTCTTTGGTTCCAGAATTTAGCGTCGTCGCAAACCATAGCCAATGAATAATATCCCTTAAGTGCTTTGGGAATGGATGAATATGGGGTTTGACCGAAACGGACAGCCACTGCGCCATTTTGTATGGGTAATAATCCGGTATTATACATAAAATGTGCATCACTGGAGCGTCCATTTTGAACCTCTGGTTGCATATGTAAAGCTACTATGGAGTTTTCTTCTTTGCAAAATCTGTTTAAATTAGGGGTTATTTCAATACTATCTATGCAGAAATTAATAGTCCATGAATTCAAAGATTCTACGACAATCATTATCAGGTTCGACTTTTCTTTTACAGCAAATCGGTTATCGCAATATTTCAGATTGTACCGAGAAAGGTAGGTTTCAATTTCTTTCTTCTCTTTTGAATTTAAGGTTCTATTCTCTAATAGTGTGTCTACAAACGAGTGAATGCAATATGCAACAAAGCCATTAAGCTCAAAATAAGAGATATTGCTGTAAGTGTTTACATATTTTCCACCGATATTAATAAATGCCCGTGCTTTTTCCTTTTTGTAATATGAATAAGCATTTGCTGCATGGATGGAAAATGAACAAAATAAAATTATTACAATGTAAGAAGCTCTTTGTTTTCTTTTAAGTTTAGCTTCTTTGGCTGGTTTTAAAAAGAATAATCGATATAGAAAAAACAGAAAGATAGGTAGTGTGAAGAAAAACATATCGGTATGCCGGATAGATGCCTTTATGCTACGTATTAATAGCGGAGAGATGTTCTCGAAAAGAAGGAAAGAAGAGAAGGGCATTAGATCATTATAGGTTCGATAATACCACAATTGTGATAATCCCCAAAAAGTGAATAAAGAAATAGTAATACCTATATAATACCCTCTGAACTTGGATGGAATTAACCAAAAAGGCAATAATAATAACAACGCGTCGGATATGGAGCGAAGGCTGTAAGTTATTAGTTGGGAGTCTTCGTCAAAATCTAGGATAATAAATTGGCGGAGTAACAACAACTGCAAGGTAATACATAGAACTGCAAGAATATAGAAGATTTCAAGCGAATACTGTTCTCGTATTTTGAATAATTTATTTTTCATGTTTTGTCGATCTAAAAGTGACAATAATATATGCTTCAATTAAGTGATTATTATCAGTAGCGAAATTTGATTGTATTTTTAATGAGAACGTTGTTTTTATAGATTTATTGTTGAAGCAATTAAAAATGCTTATATGTTTACACTATTCTTTCGTGTAGAAATTCTTTTGAGCAGAAAAAGTATAAGGTAAGTAGTATTGCTAAATAACACTGTTCTATATCTATCTTCTTTAACATTAAAATGGTTTTATATTTTACTTTGAATGTGACTACTAAAGCAGTACCTTGCGATGTTTTTCAATGCTAATTATTTAATTCAACTATTATGAAACAGAAAATTGATTTAACAAGTTCTTATGTGAGGACAAATGGTATAAAGTTAGCTTCTACTATTTATAAAATAGCGGAAGATGTCGACTTTAATGGACAGCAAATTCAAATGCCTGCAGACTGTGTACTTAGTTTTGAAGGTGGAAGTATTAGTAATGGTACATTAACAGGGCTAAATACTGTTATAAATGATAATCGACTCTATGGATTTATTAAATCTAATATGCAATTAGCTGGTAGTTTTAATATAGAAAAGGTTATCGCTAATTGGTTTGTAGAGGTTGAAGATTATAAAATGTTTCAACGTGCATTCGATTTTGCTTATGCTATTTCTGAAGCCCAAAAAACATATTTCTCTTCATCTTCTATTTTTGTAACTTGCTTTGCTATGTCATATAATATAAGCAGAGGTATGTATCTTCCTGTTGGCGTTTCTTTTAATGGTAATAATGCAAGTTTCTTTCCTAGCTCAAGTTGGAATACTAGTGAGTATATGTTTTACTTGAATATAAACAAGCAAAGTTTAAATTGGGAGATAGAATATCCAGGAAATATTGAAGAGGAATTTTGTCATATAAATTATTGTAACCCAGATAACAAGCTCTGTCATTTTATCTTAGGTGGCGATAGTCGATATATTCATGATATATATGCTTTTCGACCAGCTATATTCTATAAGCAGATTGATGCATACATAGATAACAAACATATCTGCAATGTTGTTATCAATGGAGATAATTCTTCTTTCCCACTTAATAAACAAATTTCAGATACATATAGGATTCAATGGTATTTAGGAGATGCGTCTGAGATAAACCATATATCAGATGGTGTATCAATTTATATAGGAGGAGGTGCAAATGCTTCTATTCGAAACTCTATAAATGCAACAGTATATGTAAGTAGTTGCAGAAATATTCTTTTAGAAAGTTTTCATAATGAATTAGGAGCTATTATTGCTGAACGCTCATCGATAATAATGAAGAATGCATATTTCTATGCAAATCAAAATGGAAATATATTAATTACTGGACAGTATAATGTAGGAAGTGAATTGTTTCTTGAAAATGTATTTTTCGGAAATTTAATTAGCTTGACTGATTTTAATTCATATTATCCTATTGTAAGCTTAAGTACTTTTGAGAATTCCAGAATTGTGCTGAAAAATGTATATGGCCTTATTAATAATGGCATGAATGGTCACAATAGCGGTAATGCTATTATGCTCAAATATAAAAATAAATATAGCAATGAAACACATTATATTAATCCAAATGGAGAAATTATAAACGTTGGCCATGTTGTTAATAGTTTCAAGCATCTTGATTCGAACTCCGTGCTTCCTCTAACATGGTCTAATGAATCTGGCAGTAGAAAGGCATATATGAGAGTTCTCTATATTGTAGATGATGTTCGAAAATTAAAATTATTGGGAGGTTCACTGACTGATGGAGAAGTTCTTGTAAATTCAATAGATAGTACATTTGCATATCGTGCTACAATGTATAATAGTGGAAGTTCTATTCAACAACTAACTAATTTGCTGGTTCGAATCTTTGTTGGAACCACAAGTGGTCGTTATAACTCCTATTATGATTTCGGTGTGGTGATGCAGAATCAAGAGAACTTTATATTGAGAGAGAATGGAATAGATGGATTGGTACACAAAAGAACAGATAATATTGATGTAAATTATACTCCATGTATAAGCTATACCTGTGATGGATATAATGTCTCTGTGAAGTTATTGAATAATCAACTTCCAACTATAGGCAGTTGGTTGGTAGGAGATAAAATTTTCTTTCCGAATGGAAAAATCTATCAATATAATGGAACTGGTTGGCAGGAGTAATTGAAATTTCTAAATGTACGAATTAAGAAAATAGGCTAACTTAATCATAGGAAGTAAGTTGGCCTATTTGTTCTTCTCGAAATGAGCATTGTTGATAAGTTGTTGAAAAGAAAAATGCCCTGAAACTGGCTTATATCCGAGATTTCCGTTACTTTTGTACCATGATTGAATTGGCACAACATATAGAAACTTTGTTATTGGAAAATGACTGCGTCATTGTTCCGGGTTTGGGAGGATTTGTTGCTCATTATGCTCCGGCTACGAGAGTGAAAGAAGAGAATATTTTCCTGCCTCCTACCCGTATCATCGGTTTTAACCCACAACTGAAGATGAATGACGGTTTGCTGGTTCAATCTTATATGTCTGTATATGGAACCAACTTTTCTGATGCTACCAAGATGGTAGAACGTAAAGTGAATGAATTGATTTCTGTTTTACACGAAGAAGGTAAGGTTGATTTGCCCAATGTTGGCGAAGTACGTTATACGATTCATAACACTTTCGACTTCGCACCATACGATAATAAAATCACAACTCCCTATTTATACGGCTTGGATGCATTTGAAATGAAGGAATTATCTGCTTTGGGAAAGCCACAGGCAGAAAAGGCTGTTTCTTATTCAATGCCTACTGTTGTTAAGGAAGAAAAGCGTACTTTCGCAATCAAAATTAATCGTGCATATCTGACAAATGCTGCTGCAATAGTAGCTGCTATAGTGCTTTCTTTCTTTTTTTCTACTCCGATAGAAAATACAGAAGTGATAGAGGAAAACTATGCAAAATTACTTCCGGATGAATTATTTGAAAAAATAGAAAAACAATCTCTGGCCATTACACCGATTGTTGTAAAGCAGAATACTCCTACACGCAAATCTGCAACAGATAAACAAGCCGGAACTAAGAAAGTTGTAGCTCCTGTTGCTGTCAGAGAAGTTAAGGTTGGCAAAACACCAGCTGTTGCTTCTGAAACAAAAGTGAAGGAAGAAGCCTCCCATTCAGCTACAACGACTGAAGCTCCCAAGCAGAATGTACAGCCTGCTACAGCTAAACCGGTTATTGCAACTCCTAAAAGACCTTATCATATTATCATTGCCAGCGTTGGAACTGAACAAGATGCAGAAACAATGGCTGCTCAGTTGATTTCTAAAGGTTTTAAGGGTGCAAAAGCGATTGTCGGTGATGGTAAAATGCGTGTTAGCATTGAATCTTGCGGGACGGAAGTAGAAGCCTATCAAGCATTGGCTAGAATTCGCCAGGATGAAACATATAAGAATGCTTGGGTTTTGAAGAAGTAGGAAGCATTTACTTTGCTTTAATTTTTAATTCTTTAATTTGTAATTGTCATGAAGCGTATCCGTTGCCCTAAATGTGAGAACTATCTTTTATTTGATGAAACAAAATATAGCGAAGGCCAATCTTTGGTTTTCGTTTGTGAGCATTGTGGTAAGCAATTTAGTATTCGTCTGGGAAAAACCAAAATGCGTGCTCCTCAAAAAGAAGAACGTCCTGACGAAGAAGAATTCAAGGATGCTTTCGGTAGCATTACGGTGATTGAGAATGTATTCGGATTTAAGCAAGTGTTACCTTTGCAAGAGGGCAATAATGTGATTGGGCGTCGTTGTGTTGGTACTAATATCAATACTCCCATTGAAACTTCGGATATGAGTATGGATCGTCGTCACTGCATTATTAACGTGAAGCGCAATAAGCAAGGCGTGCTTGTTTATACTCTGCAGGATGCTCCCAGTCTGACCGGAACTTTCCTGAATAATGAAATACTAGGAAATAAAGATCGCATTCGCATTGAAGACGGAGCCATTGTTACCATTGGAGCTACGACGTTCATTTTGCGTACGGCGGAATAGTTGGCCCATTCATTCTGCGGCAGAAGCTTTGATGCTAACTGAATAGCAACCAGGCTTCACTTTACTTTACCTCATTGATTTTGTGTATTTGCAGTAACTCTGAAAAGGTGTCAACCTTGGTTAACAACTCTATCAACCTTGGTTGACGAGCCTGTTAACCAAGGTTGATAGGCCTGTTAACCAAGGTTGATAGCTGATAATTTCTAAGGTTGAACAGGATCTTCCTTAAGACAGAATAATACAATCTCTCATGTAAAACCTATTAATCTCTCATTCAAGTTTCTCAAGAAATCATAGCAATGAGACATATTCATCGTTTACGCGGGAAGAAAAGTCTAAAAAAACACCAGATTACAGACAGCCTCAATATGGATACTAAATACTGGGTATTTCATTGTAAAATAATAAGTTAATCCATAAAAATGCAAATTCAGAAAGTGAGAGTAAGCGGTTTACTCTCACGCCGGATTTTTACTCTCACCCACACTTAATAGTCTAATTATCAATAAGCTACTTTAATAGTGAGAGTAGTGAGAGTAACCTGAGCCAACTTTTTATTGATCGCTGAATTCCCTGATAACCTCCTTCAGATGTATTCTTTAGTCACAATTAGTAGCTTTTAGTGTATGCTTTCTATTTTTTTACGAACTTTTGATTGTAATATTTTTCATTTGTTTGTCTGTTGATTAAACTGTCTCGACTATATAAAAAATGAATACCTGATATTTCGCGAATATAACGTCCGGACACATCAACAGAATCAATAACTAATGAATATTCAATTGTAATCAAGCTTCCCAAATCTCCATGACGTTTTCTGAATACCTGTATGATATCAATTAGAATCCCATTCATCAAAACTTTCTATATTCTTCAAATTCTCTTTTACCCCTCTTTTATAGAGATCATACAAATTATGTCCTAGACTATCCTTTACACCAAAAAGCCAATAGGTATCACCAAAAGGAATAGAATATTTTATATACTTTCCTTTTTCATTTTGAAAGTAAAAAGTTGAATCACGAAGCAAATTATATAATTTATACCATGGTTCTTGTTGGGGTAGTGACTTAAAGAAAATAGGATTATTCATGCTCTCAAAGAATAAACACTGCATTATTCTCGCTATTATTGCCATTAAGTTTGCCATATCTTTGTAATCTCTCAATCATCACTCTTCTACTTTCTCTTAATAGCTAAAAAATCTTTGCAAGCGTTCTTCCTTATTAAATACTCTTTCATTCCAAAGTTCATCTAAAACTTTTCCAGAATCATCCATAATCTTACTAGAAATACGAAAATCATTGTGTAATAAACGAATAGATACATTTTCACCATTTGCTTTCAAAAAGCAGAATGTTGAATCAGAAAATAGCCTGTATAAGGCATCCCACGTATGATTAGTTGATAGATTCTGAAAAAAAGACTTATTCTTTTTGCTTACATAGTGCAATGTTTGAGAATCATGAGGAGCGACTTCTACAGGAAATGATTCTTGTATAAAAAGTTCAAGTGTATCAATTCCATTTACGACTGTATAGGTTCTCCCTTGGTTATCAGGAAAGAAAACAAATGCAGAATCGGTTCTATTATAGATATCAATTTCGCCTGAAACCTCTTGTATATAAAAAATCAGACTATCAGGAATTAAAGTATCTGATCTCGAAAGCACCAAGTTGTGAGAAGACAAACACATGAAAAGAGCGTTATCGTTCGGTTTACCTCCTGAAAGATAAGGCCAAAGATCGGAATACTCAATTAGTCTAACACGTACTGTACTATCTTTGATTAATACTCTATCTTTTTTATATTTGGAAATACCTAGAAGCCAGAAATCTAAGTTTGAACTTTCAAAAGTTGCATTGTATTGATTAGTTAACTTATATACTTGCTCTGCAGATAATTCTGGCTCATCCAATTCTGTAAAACAAAAGTATTTACCTTTCTCTCTTATTATTTTAGACGGGTATTCCGGTCTACTGAACGGACTATTCATGCCAGAGATTTCGTAGACACTATTTGAATCGTTCGTTGCCAACTCATATAGATGAATATAGTCATCAACGATATATCCGCTATCTACAAGGGGAATGACATAATTAATAGCCCTCTGATAGAAATCATTCGACCTATAAGTGCAGCCCCAAAGAATGCACGACAGACAAATTAATATAGCTTTTGTTCTATCCATGATCAATATCTTTTTAATAAATACCTAACTGCCTTAAAAGGTCAACTGCACTTTGAATGGGTATCTCTCTAATGTTCGATTGGGTACCATTATATTCATATAAAGTTTGGTTAGCTTTAAAATACACACCATTTCTTGCAGAACTTCGCTTGGCATTCTCCATATCTTTATCAGAGCCTCCCTTAGTACCATTAGGATCAGGATGAGAATGAATATTTACTACTTTTGTACCATTTACAGACAATTCTTTTTGAGCGTAATCTCCATTTTGAACATTGTTTTCTTTCTGATCCGTAGCAACAACAGCTGTAAATGCACCATCATCATTGTATACATCGAACTTCCATTCAGCCTTACTGTTATCTGCGGCAAATTTGAAAACTTCTGCAGCATCCTCTATATTTCGAGTGCTACCATAAGTACTATATCCTTCTTCTTTCTTTTGTACTTCTAACATTTGAGAGAGTAAACCGGATTTTACTGTAATACTTTTCCCCATAGGGCTTTTGCTATTTCCTGAATAACTATGGAGTTTATCAACGCCACTTTTTCCTCTTTGTGCATAAGGGGTACAATTATGCAATCTACCTCTAGGTTCTAAAAGATAATCATCCTTTCCGTCTGGATCAATTCTGTTAATAGGGTTATTTTTGCAATAAGCATAAAGATTTGTTGAATAATACTTCTCCGTCAACGGATCCACCGTCGTAAATCGCCCTAATGCCCCATCATACATTCTCGCCTCATAATCATACCAATCAACCCCATGTATTCTATCCAATTCCTTCCCATTATATTTATAAGACTGAATACCTGAAGTAGTAGTATTTACCTCAAACAAACCGCCAAAAGGATAATAATGGTTAATCTGCTCAACCGTACTTGCCTGATTTATGACAACCCGATTATTGCCTTGATGATCTTTCAAGTAATAATGATAAATAGGAGCATCTCCACTTAACGTCACATAACCCTCTTCAGTGAGAATCATGCTTAGAACTCCATTCTCATAGATCACATTATTACAATAGTCAGTAGTATTAGTCTGAGAAATCTGACTACTTGCCAATTCCTTTATCTGTCCCATTGGTACGGAAATATTGGCAATTGCTGTTTTATGGGTTACTCGTCGTTTCATACCATCAGCACCATATAAATAATCCGTGCTATTACCATTTGCGAATTGTAGTGCACTTGGCAAATTTAAACTATTATATTGAATCTTAGCTATTTTCTTATTATAATCTTGTTCTAAATTACCATTAGAGTCATATTTGTACTCCTGAATAGAAGTTTTATTGCCATCAACGAAGTTAAATGCACCATTATAAAGAGGATCTGTTGCGGCATCGGTCACATTATTAAGTTGATTGCCCACATACGTTATGGATAAATCATCAATCTTTCCATAAGTACTTCCACTTACCTTACCATATCTTTGTAGACCGGTAATGTTTCCATTATAATCATAACCGATCACATTCTCTGAGAAATTTTTTCCTGTAGGAGGAGTGATACTTGTTCCTTCGCCATAAATAGCATTTCTCATGCGACTCATATTATCATAAGTAAACTTATAACCACGTATACCGTCTTCCCCACTCTTCCAAGTCATACTTCCAATATTGCCATTATAACATTGACTTCCACTCCCTGTGTTATAATAAAGATTTTGTTCGAAAAGTCTTCCGTTGATTTGGGTCAACCAATTACGTATATTATATTCATAAGTCAGCTTATGTCCTGAAGTGCCATGATGTGTTTTGGTTTTTAATCTCCCTAACTTATCATAGGTATTGATAGCAAGCTTTACTTCACTATTCTCATTTAATTTGTGTCTTACTTCTTGCAGGCGTTCTGCATGATCATAAACATAAGTATATAATTCTGTTGCATTTATTGCTGTATGTGTATGACTTGCTGTTAATGGTTTATCAGTAAAGGAATAAGTAATATTATCCACTTCATATTCATTCATATGATTGCTTGAGACCTTTTTTGTCATTCTGCCTTTGACATCGTAATAATTAGCGGAATATAGTTTCTTACCATCTTCCAAAATAGTAACGACATTACCGGTTAGATAGCCTTTGGCATTGCTGCCCATTGAGAAATGTGGTACACCGGAAAATCCTGTTAATGAACAAAACTTATAATCGTCGTAATAATTCACAATATGTATTTCTTTGACCTTATCAATCGGTATAAATGTAGAATAATATCCACTTCCCCCCAAACCTGTATTGCTATTTTCTCTGTAGCAAGTTACTACTACATCGGGAATTAAATTTAGCCGGTCTATTTCCATACAAATGCCTTGTATTGTAAGACGATTCAACCTATCATACAAATAGAAAGTCCATTCGTTTTGTAACCGTTGATTGCCATCTTGCGAGAATATGAGTCTGTCTAATTTATCATAAACATATTTAATCGCTTCTGCTCCCGGCATCTTTTTCTCTATGCACAATTGTCTTCCCATATATTTATATTGAAAAGCATACATATTCAGATTGGCATTTGTCTGATACATCGGTTGAAGAACGTATCGTAAATTGTCAAGTCCATCATACACATAATAGGTATCAAGATTTTGACTTCCTGAGATTTGTCGTGTCAATATAGTGTGTCCCGACTTATCAGTAAAGGTATACCCGACGTTATTATCTTCATCAGTACTTTTGGTTACATATAACTGTCCTGCGGCGTAATACTGATTGCTGGACACCAAAGCTCCGTTGTCATTAACCATGTAATTAAGACAGTTCAATGGAGAAGAAGTGGTGTTTGTCATATATTCAATGTGTACAGGGTGGTTATTCCAATCTTCCCCTGCTCCGTATTGATTGACTATTTTATTCAAAGGAGAAGCTTCGTATTCTGTCTTTGTATAAGGATGTGTATCTCCATAATCAGCTACAGCTTGAGCTTTAACAGAAGCAGATGGCATATATGTACTGGTAGCAGACTCAACGGGTAACCATGTATATGTTTTCCTATTTGCAGCATCATATTCTTGTAAAGTGATTAAATGAGTTTGGAATGGAGTGATTTTACATTCCACTGTCTGGTATGGGCGACCTAAACCATCATAATAACTATATACTTCCATATATTTATTCCCTTCCTCATTCATCATAGTACGAGTTTTGAAGAAATTTTGTGATGTTCCATTATGGGATAACTGATATTGAAATGACATGATTGTTTTTCTGTTTAAATCTAATATCTCAGAAACTCTGCCTATAGCATCATACTCATAGAATGTTTTTAATCCATTGGGTGACCTTACTTCACTAACTCCATATGATGGATTATAAAGCCATGTGGTAACTTCACAATCAGAAAATATATTTTGCAAATTATAGAGTGAAGTACTATTGGGGATATTAGAGCTACACAGAGTATTCAACGAACTTTCTCCTAATCGAGACAGTACTTTGGCATATGTAATATTAGTAATTTTTGCAATAATCCGGGAATATTTATATCCCCATAAATAAACAACCGACGAACTGTCTTGATAGGTTACTTCGACAGGATTCCATTTACTATCATACTTATATGAAACAGTACGTCTTTTGGGTGATATATTGCTTGACTCCGTACTTGAAAGCAATGTGAATTTAGTAAATGCATTTCCATACTTATTTTCTAAAATGGCTGTTGAACTGCCTGATGTACGTTTATATCTCATTATTGTAGTAAGTACATTATAGTCCAAGTGATCTTTATAGAAAGAAGAATCGGCAGCATATTTATATGTCTCCTGAATGTAGTCGGAACGACTGGTACTTGTTTGACAGGTTGATATTTGATTACGTTGATTATATGTATAAAGTTTTTCTTTGCTTATTGGTACTGAATTGAAATACTCAGTTTCTGTTTGTTGAGTTAACTGGATGTCATAAGCAATGTATGGATATAAAGTTATAAAAAAACGTCCATTATATATGTATGGATTATAATAAGGATGTGCTTCAATTGAAAGGCAATGATTTACAGGACCAACATAATTGTCTATGACTTTTATATTGACTAATTCTTTAGCCTTATTGGCAATGGAGTATTCATTAATTTCTTCTTTTACGAGTTTATTATTTGCATCATATGTACTTTTCCTGATTAAGCGTCCACTGTAGTTCTCTGGAAAATAGCAAAGTGTAGCATCTGTTTGTGCATCATATCTGCGAAATTGATGGTCTACTATGCTATGTATAGGACAATTATCCAGACCATGACGGATATTATGATCAGTCACAAAGTTAATAGGAATCATCAACAGACCGGAACTTTTATGATTATCCAATTCGTAAAGATATTTGGTTCTCTCTAAGATTTCTCCTGTATTATTCCTTTGGGTAATAGTTTTTATTCTCACTCCGGCACCAATATGTTCCAAAGTGTCTATATCTACATTGAATATTTGTGATTTGTAAGTTAATGTTGCAGCGCTAACATTACGGGCGGTGTAACCTTGATTGGGAACTGTTGACGCTAAAGTAGATGACATTACATAATCCCCAGCTTCCAATGTAAATGATTCAACAACATGATATGAATGTTCATCAGTTACATTTTGTGATGTCACATGATTTTAGAATACCTCCTCCGGTAGAACCAACCTGCCTGATAATTGTTCCTGAACCTTCGACTTGACTCGCTGAATAATCATCAAAACGGACTGTTACATTTATGGTTACAGTTTGTGCAAATGGAATATTGAAAGTTACAAATGGAGTGGAAAACTCTGCATTATTGTTATTCACCGTATTTAAATATGCCAATTTAGGAGCATACTTTTCTAAATCCTCTTTTGAAATGACTTTGGCATTAGTAAAAGTATGAGGTTCAAATTCGAATTCTACACTACCTCCCGTCGGGTATGTTATTTTTTTTAGCATATTAGCCGTTATATATTTACGACTCGCATTCCTGACAGCTGTTTGTGCTGGTAGCTCCTGTCCCTGAATTATAAGTGCGTTTTGATTAATTCCTAATCCTTCAATAGAGGGTATAAGTGTGTGGCGGTAACCGGTAAGTGAAGATATATTTTCTGCGCCATTGTAAAATCCCCAATAATCCATAGCGAAGGATGTTTTATATGGCAACGGTTGTTCTTCATTATAAATAAATGAATATGTTTCCCCTTGTACCTTTATTGGGTTGAATAGTGGTTATCTGACATTTCATTAGTTTGTCTCCTGAGCGAGGGAGATTATAAGATGTGTTCAAGGTTTGACTATAAACACATAAAGGGAATAAGAACCCCACGAGAATAGTACATAATGTCTTTCCCATAGTCATTTGATTTTTAATAGTTAACGCTCTAAATATACCCAAAAGAAGTGACAAAGAGAATTTATTTGAGTATGAAATGCACAGTTCTGTTCTTTAACATAAAAAAATAGGGCGAAGCCTCCGCCCCGCCCTATCTCCTTTGTGATACTTGTAGATTAATTAAAGAATTCCCTTTACTGTTTCCAACATTCCTTTTTCCTGAATAGAATCCAGATTAGCTTTTACAGCAGCGGTAAGTCCCGAGATATTATTTAAATCTTCGCCCCAAATAGAAGTTGCAGCAAGTACGCCTTCGGCTACTTTCTGAGTATCATCTGTTGCCCACAGGTCTTTCAGCAATTGCATGATTTCCGGAGCATCGTTCGGGGTGATCTCAGCACCGTCTTCACGAACACCACCTTTATAATATGTGATGATAGCGGCCAAACCGAGAACCAGCCCCTTAGGCAATTCACCTTTGCGTTGCAGATAAGTCTTCAAACCAGGCAGGTCACGAGTTTCATATTTCGGGAAAGAGTTCAGCATAATGCTGGTAACGGCATGGTCAACAAACGGATTGTTGAAACGCTCCAATACATCTTCCGCAAACTTCTTCAACTCATCTTTCGGCAAGTTCAATGTTTCCATCAACTCATCGAACATTACCTTATTGATGTACTGACCAATAACCGGATGTTGACAAGCATCACGCACAATGTTTACGCCCGACAAGTAAGCTACCGGAGAAAGAACAGTGTGAGGGCCATTCAGCAACGTTACTTTTCTTTCGTGATACGGTGCTTCAGAAGGAACGAATAATACATTCAGACCAGCCTTGTCAGCAGGGAATTCTTTGGCAATCTCCTGCGGGGCTTCGATGACCCAGAGGTGGAAGATTTCAGCCTGTACCACCAAATTATCATCATACTGTAATTTTTCCTTAATTGCTGCAATATCCTTGCGCGGGAATCCCGGAACAATACGGTCAACAAGCGTAGCGTATACACCACATGCTTCTTCAAACCAAGTCTTGAATTCATCACCCAATTGCCATAATTCGATATATTGGTAGATGGTTTCTTTCAGCTTATGACCGTTCAGGAAGATAAGTTCGCAAGGGAAGATAATCAGACCTTTGCTCTTATCACCGTTGAATGTCTTGAAACGATGATACAGTAGTTGGGTCAGTTTGCCCGGATAAGAAGAAGCCGGAGCGTCAGCCAGTTTGCAGGAGGGATCGAAAGCGATACCGGCTTCCGTTGTGTTGGAGATTACAAAACGCATTTCCGGTTGCTCAGCCAACTTCATGAATTCATCGTTCTGAGTGTAAGGATTCAGTGCACGGCTGATAACGTCGATCATTGTCAGGCTATTGACAGTTTCTCCTTTATCCAATCCTTGCAGGTTTACGTGATAAAGATCATCCTGTGCATTCAGCATGTCTACCATACCTTTCTCGATAGGTTGAACTACTACAACACTGCTATTGAAATCAGCCTTTTCGTTCATGTTATAAATGATCCAGTCGATAAATGCACGTAAGAAGTTTCCTTCACCGAATTGAATGATACGTTCCGGGCGCTGAGCCTTGGAAGCGGTCTGTTTGTTTAATGCTTTCATGCTTAAAAAACGTTTTTTAAATGATTGATATTATGATGTTTATTCAAATTCAAAATAGAAATTGATGTTTTCTTTCATCAGGATGTCGATAGGCATATACTTTACACCGGTCACCGGACGTTTGAATACGACATGGTCGCACAGAGCTTTTACACCGCAGTATCCTTGCAGTCCCGGGCGTTGTCCAATGAGATAATTTACTTCACCGGATTTCAGGTATTCCACGTTTTTGGGCAGAAGGTCATATCCAACCAATCCTTCCAAATGGTGTCCTGTTTCCTGTAGATATCCTGCCACCTGGTAGACACGTGAGTTAAAAACGGCTCCTAATACTGCCTTGGGATGTGCGGCAAAGAAATCTTCCAATGTCCGGCGGTTGGCTTCATCATCTTCTTTATTCAGTACTACATCGTGAACCACCAGATTCTCATGTTCCTGTGCAATAAAATTCATGAAACCGTCCATGCGTCGTTGCATCTGTATTTCTGCCGGGCTATTCTTTTTATTATTAAGAAATAGTATCAGTTCCTGTCCTTCCTTGTACTTGCGCATCAGGATTTTAGCAGCCATATACCCGCTTGTTTGGGAGTCCTGGCCGATGTAGCAGAGTGCATGGGTGTCTTCTATATTAAAGTCGACAAATGCGTAAGGTATCTTTTTCCCTTCCAGATAAGATGTCAGCGATATTGTCTCTTCACGGAAATTGGGGGCGATCAATACGGCATCCACTATTTCTTTGCGGAGCTTCGCGCAGGCTTTTTCATAAGAAAGCCGGTCGGCATGATGGTAGCACAAAAAGTCCACGCTTACATTAAAAGGACGCAACTCTTGTGCGGCACGGTTGATGCCTTCTGCAACGGAATGCCAATAGTCATGTTCCACATAATAAGGTATAATACACAGAACACGGTAGCGCTTCTTGGCTGCCAGACCAATGGCAAACATATTAGGATGATAGTCTATCTCATCAAGCACTTTTTGAACCTTCTCCCTGCTGGCAACAGAAACATCTCCCCGATTGTGCAACACGCGATCCACAGTTCCGGCAGAAACACCCGCCATGCGGGCAATGTCTTTAATGGTGTAGTTCTTGTTTTCCATATTCTTTGTTTCATTCGTTTTAAGGCACTAAAGGTTCAATGTCTAAAACTTAAATATTATAAATATTTGCGGCAAAGATACGAATTATTTTGTTTCTCCAAGTAAATTTTCTACTTTTGTGTTCGATAACGGTTAATAAAAGCAAAAACCAATATCTTGCCTATTAGCTTTACAATCAATACTATATAGGTATAGAAAAGAGAAAGTAATATTTTTATATACTAAAAACACAGTAGAATGAAAAAATTTATGGATGAAAACTTCCTGTTGCAGACAGAAACCGCACAGAAGTTGTATCATGAACATGCGGCCAAGATGCCGATTATCGATTATCACTGTCACTTAATCCCTAAAATGGTAGCAGACGACTATCAGTTTAAGTCATTGACTGAAATCTGGTTGGGCGGCGACCATTACAAATGGCGTGCTATGCGTACCAATGGTGTAGACGAACGTTTCTGCACAGGTAAGGATACTTCCGACTGGGAAAAATTTGAAAAGTGGGCTGAAACCGTTCCTTATACTTTCCGTAATCCTTTGTATCACTGGACACACCTGGAGTTGAAGACAGCGTTCGGTATCGATAAGATCCTGAGCCCGAAGACTGCCCGTGAGATTTATGACGAGTGTAATGAGAAGCTGGCTCAACCGGAATACTCTGCTCGTGGCATGATGCACCGTTATCATGTGGAAGCTGTTTGTACTACGGATGATCCTATTGATTCTCTGGAATATCATATTCAAACACGCGAAAGTGGTTTTGAAATCAAGATGTTGCCGACATGGCGTCCTGACAAGGCAATGGCTGTAGAAGTTCCTGCTGACTTCCGTGCATACGTTGAGAAACTGGCTGAAGTAAGCGGTGTTGCTATCTCTAATTTCGATGATATGATAGCTGCCTTGCGCAAGCGTCATGACTTCTTTGCTGAACAAGGTTGTAAATTGTCCGACCACGGTATTGAAGAATTCTATGCAGAAGACTATACAGATGCTGAAATCAAAGCTATATTTAATAAGGTATATGGTGGAACGGAACTGGCTAAGGAAGAAATCCTGAAATTCAAATCAGCTATGCTGGTTATCTTCGGTGAAATGGACTGGGAAAAAGGCTGGACACAACAATTCCACTATGGCGCTATCCGTAACAATAACAGTAAGATGTTCAAGTTGCTTGGTGCTGATACCGGTTTCGATTCTATCGGTGAATTTACTACTGCTAAGGCAATGTCTAAATTCCTCGACCGCTTGAATTCCAAAGGCAAGTTGACGAAGACTATTCTTTATAACCTCAATCCGTGCGCTAATGAAGTTATTGCCACTATGTTGGGCAACTTCCAGGATGGCACGATTCCGGGTAAGATACAGTTTGGTTCCGGCTGGTGGTTCCTCGATCAGAAAGACGGTATGGAGAAACAGATGAATGCTCTTTCCGTACTGGGTCTGTTGAGCCGTTTCGTAGGTATGTTGACGGACTCTCGTTCATTCCTCTCCTATCCGCGTCATGAATATTTCCGCCGTACATTGTGTAATCTTGTTGGCCGTGATATTGAAAATGGTGAAATTCCGGCTTCTGAAATGGACCGCGTGAACCAGATGATTGAAGATATCAGCTACTATAATGCAAAGAATTTCTTCAAGTTCTAAGAGAAGAATTACTTTTTACCCATAGCAAGGAGTGCATCAAAGTTATATTGATGCGCTCCTTTTCTTTTATACGCAGCCATCGCTTCTTTAAAGAATAGTGTTGCTTACACCCGGGTGTAAGTAGCATTATCTTTTAATAATAACTGATATATCCTTTAGACTTACATGAGATATTACATATACGAGAGAGAATTTTTTCCGATGTTATTGGCTTTTATAAATTATTCATTTGCGACATCTTTAGGGTTATTCTGATATACTCCTAAGGCGTTACATATTAAATAGTTAGAAGCGTTTACCATATTATTCTTGTCAAAGGAAATCGCCAATTTCAAAAAGACACGAGAATAATAGGCAACAAAACGCTCATGCTCACTGTATATCTAAATGTATAGTAGGGCGTGGGCTGTTGCCTCATTATCTGTGTCTTGGGTGTTTGGCGATACCTCTTTGACAGATAATGGCAACAGTTCCCACGCTTTCATTTTATTTATAGGTGTCGTATGGGACTTTCGACACCGGATATACATGATGAGAAATACTATATCTGCCTTATGTGCGGCAACTTTTCTGTGCCTGCTCTGTTCTTCCTGTTCATCAAGCAGGCAAGTATCCTATTTGCAAAAGCTGAATGAGGAATTCCGGGACACTCTTATAGAATATGATGCCCACATCATGCCTAAAGATTTGCTTACCATCTCCGTCAGTTGTTCTGAACCGGAAGCCGCCTTGCCTTTCAATTTAGTGGTACCTGCTTCACAAACCGGAATTAATTCCACTAATTTAGTTTCATAACCTACCCTGCAAAACTATCTGGTGAATAATCAGGGGGAAATAGTTTTTCCTGTGCTCGGCACTTTGAAAGTAGGCGGAATGACTACTCAGGAAACCTCTGAACTGATTGTGGGGAAACTGGAACGTTACTTGAAAGAGCGTCCCATCGTGACTGTCCGGTTGGTAAACTATAAGATTTCCGTAATTGGAGAAGTAAGCCGCCCGGGAGTCTATACCGTAAATAACGAACAGGTGAATGTTTTTGAAGCTGTAGCAATGGCGGGTGATCTGACCATATACGGGAAGCGTGATAATGTACGCATTATCCGCACTGTAGACGGCAAACAAAATCTTGTCACCATCAACCTGAATGATGAAAACATTATTTATTCCCCCGACTTTTATCTACGGCAGAATGACATCGTTTACGTGGAGCCGAACAAGGCAAAGAAACAGAGTGCCAACATTGGTTCTTCCACCAATCTTCTGATCTCCATAACCTCTATTCTCATATCCCTGGCGGGGTTAATGGTTAACATTTTACGATAAAAAGTATAAATCACTACTAATACAATCTATATATGAACACCAATCATATGGACAGTAATCAAATGCAGGAACAAGAAATAGACCTGATTGAACTTTTCTACAAACTGTTGGCGCACTGGCGGTGGTTTCTGCTAGCTGCTGTGGTAGCACTTACCGGCGCATACATTTATGTACATGTAACCACTCCCGTCTATCAGGCAACGGCTTCTGTTGTCATCAAGGATTCGGAAGGAAGCAATAAGGCCATCGACGAGTTGTTTCAGAAAGTCGCTCCTTCTTCCCTCACCTCTGCAAATACGCAGATTGAAGATGAAATGGAGATATTGCGTTCACGCTCTATCCTGCTACAAGTGATTAATGAGCTGAATCTGCATACAAAGTACAAGGTGAAAGATGGACTTTTCTATAATGAAACCACTATGCCGCCCATCATTGCTTCTATGGATAAAGCATCCATGGATACATTGAGCGGAACGTTGCTGATACAAGTGGAGAAGGCAGGTGAACGCTATACCGTGAGCAGTGCCTTGGACGATATATGTGTAACGGAGATTTTCACAGGTTTCCCTGCTTTTGTAGAAACTCCTGCCGGACGATGTACTTTAAGATTACTGCCCGGACATCAGTTTTCCGAAGCCATAAAGATAAGCATTTCCCGCCCTATCGATGCCGTGAACGATTATTCCGGTCAGCTGGTGGTCACTACTACTTCGAAGAAAACTTCCATCATCAGTCTGACCTTCAAGGATACGGATAAGGATCGTGCGGAATCCTTTCTTGCCAAGTTGATCGAAGTCTATAACCGGGATGCAATGGATGATAAGAATAAGGTGACAGGAAATACACTCATCTTTTTGGAAGAACGTTTGGACAGTATCAGCAACGAATTGGGATTTGTAGAAAAGCATCTGGAGCAATACAAACAAAAAGAACGTCTGAGCGATTTGAAAACCAACATGACTCTGGATCTGAATACAAACAATGAGTACGAAAAGAAGTTGCTGGATGTGGAGATGCAACTAAATATGACTAACTATATTTATAATTATCTATTGGATGATAAACACCGTTTCTCTCTACTACCGGTGAATACGGGTATTGCCGATACGGAGCTGATGCAACTGATTAACGAATATAACAAGGAACTGCTGGAACGTGAGCGGCTGATGAATACCATGAAGGCAGATAATCCGACGGTTGTTAATCAGGATATTCGCATTGATGCGCTGAGAAGAAATGTGGTGAGTTCTGTGGTCGGTGTAAAAGACGGACTCGGCATCGCGCGCACTGACATCCTACGTAAAACCGATTATTTCAACTCCCGTATCGGAAATATGCCGAAGCAGGAAAGGGAGTTCAATAACATAGACCGTCAACAGCAAATTAAGGCAAACCTATATCTGATGTTACTTGAACGGCGTGAACAGGCAGCTATTTCTTTGGCAGCCACAATGAACAAAGCAAGAGTGATTGATGCTCCCCTATCTGCTGACAGACCGATAGCTCCGCGAAGTATGATGATCTATGCCGGAAGTCTGTTTCTGGCATGTGTTATGACGGCAGGAGTTATTTTGTTCGGAGGAATTTTCCGTACTAAAATTAGGTCGGTAGCAGAAGTTGAGAGTACACAAATCCCTGTGATGGGGATTATTCCTTATACCAAAGAAGGTGATCGCATTGAAGAAGGACAAAACGGTATCATGGAAGAATCTTTTCGCCGCATGAGAAGCAATCTGCGCTTTCTAACCGAAGATGGCGATAAAAAGTGTATCCTGATGACCTCCACTATCAGCGGAGAAGGAAAAAGTTTCATCAGCATCAATCTGGCTCTGACCTTTGCTTTTCTGGGATGCCGGGTACTGGTAGTAGGTCTGGATATCCGTCGTCCCAGACTGGCGGAGTACTTCGGAATAAAGAGTCATGTAGGTATGACCAGTTACCTTTCGGACAATGAGATAAAGCTGGAAGATATAATCTTCCCATCAGGGGTACACGAACAATTATTCGTTGCGCCTGCCGGACCTATCCCTCCTAATCCGGCAGAACTGTTGGAGAGAGCCCGATTGAAAGAAGCATTCGCGTATTTTCGTGAACAGTTTGATTATATCATTGTGGATTCGGCTCCGGTAAGATTGATTAGTGATACACTGAGCCTAAGCAAGGTGACTGATTTCACACTCTATGTGTGCCGCATGAATTATACGCACAAGAATGTGTTGTCTGAAATTGTAGAGATACAGCGGTCAGGGCAACTGAACCAAATATCTTTGGTAGTGAATGCTGGTAATCTGGCGGAAAAGAAATATGGTTACGGATATGGCTACGGAGATAGTTATGGTTACAGAGATACTCATAAAAAGCATAAGTAATATACACTCATTTTTTCATCTCACTTTTTTTTTCTTCTCAATGAAGATACTGTTCCGGACTTTCATAGGTTAGGTAAAGTCCGGACGGTATTTTCTAAAACCACCACTTCTTCTTTTTGTCCTGTTCCGCAGGAATATTACCTTGCGTATAGATATCCCGGAACGTTTTATGTTCTTTAATCATCTGATAGATAAGTCCCCAATCGGGCAATCCGCCCAGATTGCGGTCGTCAATGAAAAGGTCTACTTTCAGTTTACGGGAAAATCCACAGTCCTGCTGCTTTTCTTCGGGATAATCACGATTGACAGCATAGAATTCCACTCCTCTTTCTTTGCACCAGGCAACGGCTTCTTCCAGAAGCTCACCTTCGCGCACACTCCATAAGATGAGCTTATGCTGATCTTGCTGCAACAGTTTTAAAGTGTCTGTTGCAAAAGGGATTTCTTTACCGATACGGGGATAGCGATGTTCTACTATAGTTCCGTCGAAATCAACTGCTATTGTCATAGTTTTATGCTGAAAAATTACAGAACAAAGATACGAATCTTATTGAAAAAACAAAGCGTTCTCTCACTTTTACAATAGGCAAATATGAAAGAAATTTGCATATAATTTCATAAAAATGTATTTTTGCGCTTAATTTTTCACTAACAACATAATATTAGGATGACTCAATCACCCAAAAATGTATCTAAAGGGTTCACTAAAGCCTTTTGGGTAAGCAACACGGTCGAACTGTTCGAACGTATGGCGTATTATGCCGTTTTTATCGTTCTCACCATTTATCTTTCTTCTATTTTAGGCTTCAACGACCTTGAAGCGAGTATGATTTCCGGTTTATTTTCCGGTGGTCTTTATCTTTTGCCTATCTTCACGGGTGCTTATGCCGATAAGATAGGTTTCCGGAAATCCATGATTGTTGCTTTTTCGCTGCTGTCTGTCGGATATTTGGGGTTAGGAATTCTCCCTACCCTGCTGGAAGCTGCCGGTTTGGTGGAATATGGCAAAGCAACCCGTTTCACCGGACTGCCGGATAGCGATAGCCGCTGGATGATCGTTCCTGTGCTGTTTGTTATCATGGTGGGCGGATCGTTTATCAAATCCATTATTTCGGCTTCAGTGGCAAAAGAAACTACGGAAGCAAATCGTGCACGCGGTTATTCCATTTTTTATATGATGGTGAATATTGGTGCATTTACCGGAAAAACAGTGATTGACCCGTTGCGGAATGTTATTGGAGAGCAGGCGTATATCTATATCAACTATTTCTCTGCTACGATGACAATATTGGCATTACTTTCCGTTGTTCTGCTCTATAAATCTACCCATACGGCAGGCGAAGGAAAAAGTATGCGTGAAATCGGTCAGGGTTTCCTGCGCATCATTACAAACTGGCGTCTGCTGATTCTTATCCTGATTATAACGGGATTCTGGATGGTGCAGCAACAGTTATACGCTACGATGCCTAAATATGTAATCCGTATGGCGGGCGAAACTGCCAAGCCGGGTTGGATAGCCAATGTAAATCCGTTTGTAGTGGTTTGCTGCGTTAGTTTCGTGACGCGTTTGATGGCAAAACGGTCAGCTATTACTTCCATGAATATCGGTATGTTCCTTATCCCCTTTTCGGCTCTGCTGATGGCATGCGGTAACCTGCTTGGAAATGACGTGATAAGCGGAATGAGCAATATCACATTAATGATGATAGCCGGTATTGTGATACAGGCTTTGGCAGAATGTTTCATTTCACCGCGTTATCTGGAGTACTTCTCCCTGCAAGCGCCTAAGGGTGAAGAAGGTATGTATCTTGGATTTAGCCATCTCCATTCCTTTCTATCTTCCATCTTCGGTTTTGGTATCGCGGGAGTATTGTTGACAAAATACTGTCCCGATCCTGTCCTCTTTGAGACTCGTGAAGCATGGGAGGCTGCCAGCACCAATGCGCATTATATCTGGTACTATTTCGCCGCTATCGGTCTGATATCTGCACTGGCACTGTTAGTATTTGCCAAAATCACCCAATCCATCGACAAAAAGAAGAAAGCCAAGATCTGAATATCTCATTTTTTATGTATATTTGCCGTCACTTTGCCATAAAAGTGGCGGCTTTTTCTAAATTGAGGAGAACATAATGAAAGTAAAATTTATAAGCCTTGCGAGCGGAAGTAGTGGCAACTGCTATTATATAGGTACTGAAAAATACGGAATACTTATTGACGCTGGTATAGCGGTACGTACTATTAAGAAATCATTGAAGGAGGTGGGCATCGGTATGGAAACAATACGCGCGGTATTTGTTACACACGACCACGCAGACCATATCAAAGCTGTAGGCGGACTGGGTGAGAAACTGCACATCCCTGTCTACACAACTGCACGTATCCACGAAGGAATCAACAAAAGTTATTGCATGACGGAGAAGCTCCACTCTTCCGTTCATTATCTGGAGAAAGAAGAACCGATGGTACTGGAAGATTTTCACATTGAGTCTTTCGAAGTTCCCCACGACGGTACGGACAATGTGGGTTATTGCATTGAAATCGACGGAAAAGTATTCTCGTTCCTTACCGACCTTGGTGAAATCACCCCTACTGCTGCCAAGTTTATCCGTAAAGCGAACTACCTGATACTGGAAGCTAACTATGATGATGAAATGCTGCGTATGGGTACATATCCGCAGTATTTAAAGGAGCGCATCACCAGCCGTACGGGACACATGAGCAATATTGCAACTGCCGAGTTCCTGGCTGAAAATATCACGGAAGATCTGAAATATATCTGGCTTTGCCATTTGAGCAAAGACAATAATCATCCGGAACTTGCTTACAAGACGGTGGAATGGAAATTAAAGAGTAAAGGTATATTGGTAGGTAAAGATGTGCAACTCTGCGCTTTAAAGCGTAGCACTCCCTCCGACCTGTATGAGTTTGATTAAAAAAAGCCGCTTTCATCGAAAAAAAGATTTTATTTTGCTTGGATGAATAAAATAAAAGGACTACTTTTGCACCCGCAAATAAGAAAAACGATGCACTCTTAGCTCAGCTGGTAGAGCAATTGACTCTTAATCAATGGGTCCAGGGTTCGAGTCCCTGAGGGTGTACGAAGATAAGGTTCTGAAAACAATTGAGTTTCAGAACCTTTTTTAATCTCACCTTGTTTCACTCTCATCATGAATAATTGGAAGAAAAAATTTATCATAATATGGAGCGGGCAACTATTTTCTATATTAAGTAGTTCCATCGCTCAGTTCTCTATCGTCTTATGGATTAGTCTCAAAACGGGTTCTGCGGAAGTTTTGTCCTTTGCCATGATTGCTGCCTTGTCGCCGCAAGCCTTGTTAGGGGCATTTGCAGGCGTATATGTGGATCGCTGGAACCGGAAATGGACTATGATAGGTGCAGATAGTTTCGTTGCACTCTGTTCCGGTGTCATTGCTTTGTTATTTTACTTGGATGTAGTGGAATTGTGGCACATCTATATATTATTGGCGCTTCGTTCCATTGGTGGTTCGTTCCATTCACCGGCAATGAAATCATCCATTCCATTGCTGGCTCCGGAAAAGGAACTGACACGTATTGCGGGAATTAACCAGGCTATCCAGTCTATTTGTAATATCGGTGGCCCTGCGTTGGGAGCGGTTCTGCTTCTGGCATTCGATATGAGTGTAGTCATGTTATTGGATGTGGCAGGCGCAATCATTGCCTGCACTTCCCTACTGTTTGTTTACATTCCGAATCCGAAGAAGGAAAATATCTCAGCTAAGAGTGTATTGAACGATATGCGCGACGGTTTTCATGTGATTATGCGTAATCGAGGAGTTAGTTGGGTGATGGTTACAGAAATCCTGATTACTTTCTTTGTGTTGCCGATAGTCGCCCTGATGCCGCTGATGACTTTGCATACTTTCTCCGGAACAGCTTATCAGATTAGTTTGATAGAAACACTTTTCGGGGCGGGTATGTTGGCTGGAGGGGCTTTATTGGGGATTTGGAATCCTAAGATTAGGAAGATACTGATGATTGCGTTCTCTTATGCGGTACTTGGTCTGGCATTGGCTATATGTGGTATGTTGCCCGGCAATGGGTATGTCTTTTTTGCCATACTGACGGTGGTACAAGGGTTTATCGTGCCATTTCTATCCGGTCCCTTTACCGCTCTATTGCAGACGCAGTTCAAACCGATTTATCTGGGACGTGTATTCTCGCTTTTCGACAGTATAAGTTTGTTCCCTTCTATCATCGGTTTGCTTGTCACAAGCTTTGTAGCCGACTCTTTGGGAATAGGCAACATATTTATATACTGTGGTTTTGCCATTGTGCTGACTGCAATTCTGATGATGTGTATTCCTTCTGTTAGAAATCTGGAGAAAGAGGAGATCAGGAAGAAAAAGTAAATAGTATTATTGCGCGTCTATACCTCTTTTTTTCAGCATCTCAAAGTCTTCTTTTCTCATTCCTATATCATCCAGTGGACGCGGTTCATTATGATCGTTCAGATAAACCCTCGATTTCTCTGTATAGAGAGGGCTGGTGACAGATAGACTGTCATTGCGATACGGAGTTTCTATTCCGGCCAATTCCATCATGGTCTGGAAGAAAGAAATGCTGGAAGATATATTTTTCTGTCGGTTCATCGAAGCAGCTTTCTCTATCCCGGGATACTCTTCCCTATAACTGTCGGATGTCCACAGCAGGAGAGGTACGTGTAGCTGATAGTAGGACGGAACGGGGGATGCATGAAGAAACAGGTGTCGGCCATCGTCGAAGATATCTTCCCCATGGTCGGACGTGTAAAGCATACTGGCATCTACTTGCTGCTGCTTCAATAGGTGGATGATACGTGCCAGGAAATTATCCGTATACCGAATGGAATTGTCGTAGGCATTCATCAGGTTATCTTTGTATTTCACTTCTGCATCTACGGGGAAATCCGGTAAGAAGAAAGCAGCAGTTTCCGGATAACGTTCCCGGTAATTGAAGTGGGATCCATAAGTATGCAATACAATGAACTGTTTCCGATTTCCTTTCTCAAGTTCTTTTTCTACCAACATTAACAGTTCGTCATCCGAAGGATTGTATTGGGAATCCTGCGAATCTTCTTTGATAAAATCATAAGTATCCGCTTCCATTCCGAAGAAGTCGATGAAAGAATGATTATACCGCTGGTTTGAGAAGAAGGCTGTCTGGAAACCGGCTTCTTTGAAAGCGGTAATGACGCTTTTTCGATAATAAATGGAATCGAAATTCTGTGCAGAAACGGGAGAAAGCAGCATGGGTACACTCTTGTGCGTAGTATTCGATTCCGTCAGAACATGGCAGAAAGAAGTTACTCCTTCTATTTTAGAAAGTTCAGGGTTCGTATCCCGATCATAGTCGTAAAGACTCCAGTTCAGGGCGCGGGATGTCTCGCCCACTACCATAATATAAATTTCCCGTCTGTCTTCCGGATGGGAAGGTTGGGCGTTAAAAGTAAAGTTCTCTGATGTGCGGTGATACGTCCTTGTTTGGACATTACGCTGGAATGCGAGTGCTACATTATAACACACGTTGGCAGGATACAAATCCGATTTCAGCTCGTAACGTTTATCCAGTCCATAAGCGGCGCCCAGTGAAATAAAACCTATGAGCAAGGCAATCCATGCCTTTTTCCGTTCCCGACGGATAAATTCCGAAGATAATTTCCGCTTCTTTATAATGGAGATTGCAGCCAGAATCAATGCCGGTATATAAAGGATAATCACACTCACTAATGCCGGAACAAGATTATCCAGCAACTCCATAGCTTCACTCGAATTAGTGGTTACCAAGTTCAGGAACATATCCACAGCAATAATGGACTGTCCGAAGAGATAAAGCAGTACTATCTGGAAAGCTCCGAAGAAGATGAATAAGAAAAGTATCCAGAACATCTTTCCACAGTTTCTCGACAAAGTCATTAATAGATAATAGAAAGCAAATGGCAACAGTACATTGCACACTTTTGCCACCACAGGCATCGGCTCTGTAAAACAGAGGATGATATTGGGTACTATCAGGATCAGCAGGAACAGATAGAACAAATGCTCCTGATTTTCCAACCATTTCTTTATGTTTTTAAAAAGCTTCATTGATGTTGAATATAAATCCGGTCTGGCCTTTTCCAAACCCTAAATCTAACCTTACGTTTACTCTCTTTTTGAACTCCCACCGATAACCAAAACCATAATTAGGGAGGATGTGTTTAACTTCGAAGCCGGAGAATTTAGGAAACACGGTTCCCGCTCCTGCCCATATAGCTATGCCATTTCGCCTCCAGACGTGCTGACGAAGCTCTATCTGCGCATCCATGGCACATTTATCACGGTAACGCCCTTCGTAATAGCCACGCATGGAATAAGAACTCCCCAATGTTGCCATCAATCCCCAAGGCGGATTACCGTAATTCAGCAACGTATGGAATTGCCCAGCCAATACTCCCCCTTTCCATACAGGATGATAATAGCTGGTAGTCAGTTCTGTGCTGCTGAAAGCATATTTATTACCGAGGAATGCGGGGCTGAATCGTTGGTCTATTCTCAGGTAATAGCCACTATAGGCATTTGTAAGGAAATCCCGTGAATCATAGAGTAATGAGAATCCGAGGCTTATATTGGTAGTCCGTGCTTTCATTCCTTCCCACAGTTCGGACTTTTCAAAATCGTGGCCGTAGACATAATCAAAGACAGCCATCGGACCGATATAGAAGTTGCGCGCTACACGAGTCATGAAGTCTACCTTTACTTGTGCCTGGAAGCGGTCGTAATCACTTTCATTATCGTCATTAGAACCGTTTTCATATCCTTTTCCCCAATACAAGCTGGGGAACGAATAGAAATAAAGATTGTAATTCAGACGGTATTTGTCTTGTGGAAAGAGATGATTTCCACGTACCCCCAACAAATAGAAACCTACCGTAGATACATCGCCGTATAAAGATACATTAGATGGCGGAAGGATGGTGTCATTCAGGTCTGTACGATATAATCCGGCGGCTACCAGGCCGATACCGAACTTGGTGTCACTGGAATAATGAGGTCCTCCGATAACACTGAAGTCAAACTTCTTGTTTTTTTTCTCTTTGTTGGCATCATTAAAATAGTCCAGGAATTTCTTGAAGAAACTTTTCTTTTGTGGTAAAGTGTCAGTTACAGACACAGAAGATTCGACTGAAACATCTGTTCCTGTGGGACCTTGTGCCCATATATCGGTGGCTATTATCAATAACAGCACCGGTAATACCCATTTCATTAGTTTAGCGTCCATGATTATACCTGTAGAAAACTACGTCGGCAAATTTAGTTTTATTTTAACCATATAACAACAATTTTGTGAAGTGTTTTGTTCAAACTTCTTCCATTAAGAAAAAAGGGGGAAGAAATAAGAATTTCAGAACTTTATTCCCGTTTTAACGTTATCCTTTTAGAACGAATAACGAACTTCATTATGAAAACAAAAATGGATATTCCCGATAAAGAGGGACGAAAACGACTTGTAATTGTGGGTGGTGGCTTCGGTGGATTGAAGTTGGCACGAAAATTGAGAAGTGATAAATTCCAGATAGTGTTATTGGACAAGAATAATCATCATATTTTCCAACCCCTACTCTATCAGGTAGCAACCGCCGGTATTGAACCGAGTGCAATTTCTTTTCCTTACCGCAAGATATTTAAAAAGAGAAAACATTTCCATATACGTATTTGTGAGGCGCAACGGGTAATTCCCGAAGATAATATTCTGGAGACTTCCATCGGAGCTCTTTCATACGATTATCTGGTTGTCTCTACCGGATGCCGTACCAACTATTTTGGTAATGATGGGCTGTCTCAACGAACGATGGCCCTGAAGAACACTGCAGAAGCTCTGTTTAATCGCAACCAGATTCTGGAAAGCTTTGAAAAAGCACAGAATACCAGCAATCTGGAGACAAGGAAACGGCTCATGACATTTGTCATCGTAGGTGGCGGTGCTACGGGTATAGAACTTTCCGGTGCATTGGCAGAAATGAAAAAATTTGTACTTCCGCAAGACTATCCCGATCTTGATATGAACCTGATGCGCATTATTCTTGTGGATGGTGCTCTCCGTCTGCTCTCCGCTTTCTCTGAAAAATCTTCGGAAGAAGTGGCAAATTACTTATTAAAACGTGACGTAGAGATCATAACCAGTGTGCAAGTTACGAATTATGAGAATGGAACGATGACACTGAGTGATAACAGTACTCTGGAAACAATGAACGTCTTTTGGGTTGCAGGTGTACGCGCCAACAGCATAGAGGGACTTGCAGAGGAAGCCTATGGTCCCGGTAATCGTCTCCTTGTCGATCTTTACAACTGTGTTCAGGGTTATAACAATATTTTTGCCATCGGTGACACTGCACTTATGATTTCCAAGGAATACCCGAAAGGACATCCACAAGTAGTTCAACCAGCCATTCAGCAAGCCCGTAATCTGATCCAGAATCTGGATAGAAAGGAACGGGGACTTGAAATGCAACCTTTTGTTTATCACAACAAAGGCTCCATGGCTACCATAGGACGTAATCACGCAGTGGTGGAACTGAAAAACCTTCGTTTCGGTGGTTTCCCCGCGTGGGCAGTATGGCTATTCATCCACTTAATGAGTATTGTCGGTGTAAAGAACCGTCTGTTTATCTTTGTAGACTGGATGTGGAGTTACTTTACATACGATCCTTCTTTGCGGGTAATTATAAAACCTTTGCGCAGAGATAAACCATAATACCTTATTTTTCGTTATATTAAATATAAATGTTTAAAACGAACGACTATGCTTTACAAATTTTTATTTCCGTCTAAACCGGATGGAGCAGCAACGTCTGCTATATTATTAATAGTGAGAATTATATTTGGTGTGTTATTAATGAATCACGGTATCGAAAAGTGGTCTAATTATCAGGAGTTATCTGCTGTATTTCCCGACCCGCTGAGTGTGGGCAGTCCTCTTTCACTGGGATTAGCCATATTCGGTGAATTGGCTTGTTCTATGGCATTTATCATTGGTTTCCTTTATCGTCTGGCAATGCTGCCGATGATATTTACAATGGGGATGGCATTCTTTGTCATTCACGGAAACGATCCGTTTGCGGTCAAAGAACTAGCTTTCATATATCTGGTGGTATACGTACTGATGTATATTATCGGTCCCGGAAAGTTTGCCGTAGACCACTGGCTGGGTAAGGCTTTGACTCCCAAAAAGCCTTAATTTTACCAAGGCTGTTTAACTGAAAATTTGTTTTTGTCTCTTATTTAAGTGTATTTTTCACAAAAAGCACTTATATTTGCCCGAAAAAAAGAGCAAAGAGTTAAATCAATAAACTCAGTAAAACAAAAGAAAGTAATTATGAAAAAGAGTAATTTGAATTTGGCTGCAACCGTAATGATTTGTGGCGCATTTCTTTTCAGTTCTTGTATTGGTTCTTTCGGCCTGCACAGTAAATTGGTAAATTGGAACCAAAGTATCGGTACAAAGTTTGTTAATGAGCTTGTTTATCTGGCTTGCAACATTATCCCCGTATATCCTGTTTGCTATCTGGCAGATGCGTTGGTAATCAACTCCATTGAATTCTGGAGCGGTTCCAATCCGATGGCTAACGTGGGTGATGTGAAGAAAGTGAAAGGTGAAAACGGAAACTATCTCGTAAAAACATTGGAGAACGGTTACTCTATCACAAAAGAAGGTGAGACCACTGCTATGGAGCTGGTTTACGACAAAGAATTGAACACTTGGAATGTTGTTGCAGAAGGTGTTAGCACTGAATTGTTGCAAATGAACGGTGACGGTACTGCACAGATGTATCTGCCGAATGGTGAAGCAATGAATGTGACATTGGATGCACAAGGCGTAGCTGCTGCTCGTCAGGCAACGATGATCAACACTTATTACGCTGCACGCTAATTAAGAAAAGAATTTGAATATGCGGGCGGATGAGTAATCATTCGCCCGTTGCTTTTTATACCCTCCGTTTTTTTAGAATGGATAACCTACTGCAAAGTGGAAAGCAAAGTCACGTCCGAAGTCAGAACGCAGAATGGGATAACGATCCTTTCCCTTTTCAGGGTTAATAGCCTTCATACCACCATCAAAGCGAAGTACAAAGAAATCCAGATCTAGACGTAATCCCACACCGTAAGCTACGGCTATTTGCTTATAAAACTGGTCGAACTTGAATTTACCCCCCGGCTGATCCTGATATTCGCGAATCGTCCAGATATTTCCCGCATCTACAAACAAAGCACCTCTGAACTTCCAGAATAAACGTGTGCGGTATTCTATACTGGCATCCAACTTGATGTCACCCGACTGGTTCATGAAGTTACCTTTTTCATCGGAGAAAGTACCGGGACCAAGACTACGTACCGACCATCCGCGTACACTGTTTGCTCCACCCGAGAAATAACGTTTCTCGAAAGGAATCATCCGTGCGTTTCCGTAAGGAATGGCAATACCTCCTCCAATATGAAATGCAATGGAGTTACGGTTATCAATGACGATGTTTTTGGCAAAGTCCAGGTCACCTTTTATATATTGTGCATACGGAATATTCAAGATGGTATATTCGTCCTGATCATTCTTCTTTAAATTACTCATTTTAGAAAGCACATACAGGAGATTTCCCGCAGACTCAAAGTTGAAACGTATACTATAAGAATTACCAATCACTGCGTTGTTCATCAATGCTTGTCCTGCGCTGTTATAGATATAGCTATACCCGGTACGGACAATCAAACGGTCTTTATAGTTATACTCCAGCAGATAGTTCTTCTCATCGTTCAGGAAATTGTTTTTAAACTCGGGTTCTATCCACGGCATATACAAATAGTTGATGTCCAGTAAGTCTATACGATGCTGCGAACGTTGTCTCTGCAAGCCCCATTTATAACTCCATGAACCGGATGCAACGATGCGTGTAAACTCGGGACGCATCTGATAATTATATTGCAGCCCGAATTCCGTGGTTGCCCTTATCCTCCGCTTGAAGTCATTGGATATGAACGGAAACATGAAACGGGGAAAGTTTATACTGGTTTCCACACCAAGTTCCGTATAGTTGTCATTCTTATACCCTAAACCGGAAACAGCTTCGTAAGCTCCCCGAAGCTTAACCAAGAAAGTTTCGGAACCTCTGAATACATTGCGATTCTGAAAAGATACAGATGCCGCGGCACCCAAATCACCCGCAGAGTTCGTTCCCTCCAGTTCGAAAGATACAGACTGATGTTTGTTCTTCGTCAGCATAACATAGGCATTCAGCTTTGCGCTATCACTTACCTGTGTTTCGAAGAAACGTACATTGGTATATTTCAATACCGGCAGACGTCCGAAGTTAGAGTAAGTGCGCTGCACATCCTGTTCGTTGTAAAGATCTCCCGGAGTTATCCGCAAATTATCAGTCAATACTTTAGGACGCAGGTACAATTTATCCTTATAATATATGGGAAACCCTTTATAGTGTATCGAATCATTGATTTCCACACTACTGAGAGCTGAAGATTGCAGGACGTCATAGTCCGCAATGAAATTCACTTTATTAATCGTATACTGTGGATGGTCCTGCAATTCAGCACCGGAATGCTGTCTGTATCGTGCCAGATGCAAGGTCAGATCCACCTGATATGTGCCACGTACCGTATCCGCCGTATAAGAAATATAATCTTTGTTGAATTTATAATAACCGTTGCGAAGCAGGTTGCCCGTGATCCGTTGGCGTTCACTGTCCAGTATGTTGGCATTGAAGTACATACCTTCGGATAAATAGGTCGATGCAGAATCTTTCTGCATATATTCCCAGATTTTTTCATCCTGAACATCATATTTCAGGTTACGGACAATATACGGCTCTCCGGTGTTTACTTTATAAGCCAGTTTTACCTTTTTCTTCTTGATTTTGGGAACGTACTCTACGGTAGCACCCATATACCCCATATTCTGAACGGCTTTCGTCATTTCCTCCCGTGAACGTTCGGTTTCTTCCTTACTATAGATAACGGGGGCATCTCCCAGCCTGCGTAAAGCCCGGTTCACCCAGCGGGTAGAATCACGTCCCGACCAGTTGTAGACATACAACTGGGTTTTAATCAGACTAAACCATTTGGAGTTCGGATTTTGCCGCACATATATGGACAAATTAGAAGGCTTCACATTTTTATTATCAGTATGTATGCGCACTTCATCCAGCAAGTATGAACCATCCGGCACATATTTGGTGGTCGAGCAGGAAGCTAATGTAAGTATGGCAGCAGTAAGTAGTGCGTAGTGGAAGCCTTTCTTCATACCAGAATTAATAAATTGCGCATAATTGACTACAAATATAAATCTATTTTTTCTTTTCCGAAATAAAAAACCGGATGAAGTGTGTTCCGTTTTTTGATTATATAGAAATAATCACGTACTTTTGCCAAACGATAACATTTAAGCTATGGCACTGAGCAAAAACCGCATCAAATATATCCACTCGTTGGAGCTGAAGAAGAATCGTAAAACAGAAAAAGTCTTTCTGGCAGAGGGTCCTAAACTGGTAGGAGATTTGTTAGGACATTTTCCCTGCCGCTTTCTGGCAGCGACGCCCGAATGGTTATCGCAACATCCCAAGCTTCCGGTAGAAGATGTTTCGGAAGTGTCTGATGAAGACCTTTCCCGTGCCAGCTTATTGAAAACTCCCCAACAGGTACTTGCCATATTCGAGCAGCCGGAATATGAAACGGATGCTTCCGTCATCAGCCACTCGCTTTGCTTGGCGTTGGACGATGTGCAAGATCCGGGAAATCTGGGTACTATCATTCGTCTGGCAGACTGGTTTGGAATAGAGCATATCTTCTGTTCCCCGAACACCGTAGATGTATATAATCCAAAGACGGTTCAAGCCACCATGGGAGGCATTGCCCGTGTGAAACTGCACTATACTCCCCTGCCCGACCTCATTCAAAGCCTGAAGGATATACCAGTTTACGGCACTTTCCTCGATGGAGAAAATATGTACACACAGAAATTATCATCCAACGGATTGATTGTGATGGGTAATGAAGGCAAAGGAATCGGGAAAGAAGTGGAGCAACTCATTAACCGCAAACTTTATATTCCCAATTATCCCGCAGAGAGGGAAACGTCCGAGTCACTGAATGTGGCAATTGCTACCGCAGTAGTCTGTGCCGAGTTCCGTCGACAGGCAGCATCGTTGTAAAATCGAAAGGATAAAGTAGATAAGCATTTATTCCGGAAGGAAACGTTTCTTGGCAGAAAATTTCCGGAAGTTCCTGTAATACTTCATTTGCTTTCTGAAATATACCGGAGTACCCTTCGGAAATATCTTCTTCATTATTCAATAAAGCAATGACTCCGGGAAACCATTCCACTCCTTCAATCTCCTCTGTCAAGGAAAAGGCGGACACAACTTGTCCTTCTTCCACCCCTACCACATATTGTTTGAGATAACCATGTCCGGGCAGAAAAATAAAGTGTGAAGCAAATCGTTTGATCATCAGGGGTTATCTTTACGGAATTGAACGTGCTCTGGATTATCCAACTTCTTCAGTGTAGGTTCCGAAGATGGACGAGGACGGGCAGCATCACGTCTGCGCGGATTATCATTTATCTTCTCTTCCACAGGTTTCAGTTCCTCTTTCTTGAGTTCCTGAGGTTCTATTTTCTCTGTCTTAACAGAATCTTTCTGAATAGAATCATTCTTAGCAAACGACAGTGTATCCGTAGCATGATAACGCATCAGTGAAATGCGGTCGGTCAGCAATGTACGGGTAGCCTGTGCTGCAGGATAATAGATATACCCACGTATTTCCCGGATTTCTCCCAACGTATCGGCAAAGAGGGAAACCGTTTCCATACCCGATTTGTATACTTTCTGAATATCACTGATTATGCTGTCTTTATAAACAATCTGCATAGCCATGACGGGAGCATATAAGGAATCTGGCGCACCGTTGTGGAAGCGAAAACGAACGTTCCACCGCAAAGTATCGCGGTCTTTAAAGTTGGTATCTGAGGGTAATACGAAAGTAATCTTGTTGTCCATCGGCATACCTGTCAGCTGATAGATACGTTGCCATGCCCATACATCAATGCTGTCCCCCGGAAGACTTTCCTTCGGTTTATTGTCACGTATGGCAATTAAATGATTGACAACATCCCGCTCCGCTTTCAGCCTTGCATTTACTTTCTCATAAATCTTGGTGAGTACTTCCGGATTACGCGTGAACCAAACCATTGAAGAGTCAAATTCGGCTTGCGTAATACCATGTTTTTTAAACACCGATTCAATGTACAACACCCTTTTATAGCCATCGGTATAAGGGACTTCTTCCCCCATAGCCTTTGCTATATGGTAGTCATAAAGCACATTTTCCATCTTAGCATCCGATATAACCACCTTCGGTCTTTTCACCTGACAGGCTGTCAAACAAAATGCTAACAGGAATATGCTAAACCATTGAATTCGATGCAGACCTTTCATGATTTCTTTATTGCATGATAAGAGTCATTCAAATATTTGCTGTAAAATAATAACAGGGCAATAATACCACAACTGATAGCGGCATCGGCAAGGTTGAATATCGGGCTGAAGAATATGAAATGATCCCCACCTACAAACGGCATCCATTGAGGCCAGTTCGTATCAATGATAGGGAAATAGAACATATCCACCACCTTTCCGTAGAACAAAGGAGCATATCCTCCGCCTTCCGGCAGGAATGAAGCTATCTGCGAATGTGTACTCTCATTGAACAACACACCATAGAACACACTATCGATGATGTTACCCAACGCTCCTGTAAGAATAAGAGATACGCATACGATATAACCTGTCTTCAAGCCCTGCTTGATTATTCTCGTTAAATACCACCCTATCGCTCCTACTGCAACAATACGGAACAAGGTAAGGAATAACTTACCGAAAATCTCCATACCGAACGCCATACCGTTATTCTCGGTAAAGTAAATATAAAACCATGTAGGCGGTTCTGCATCTACCATGCCCAGCTTCTCATAAAGCCATTTTATGGCGTTTTCGCTCTGATGCCAATACATGTGAGTCTTGACATAGATCTTGATTATCTGGTCAGCAATTAATACCGAGAAAATAACGAGCAGCGCAATGCGACCTTTCGTGAGGTATTTGTTCATCCTTACTTCTTACTGTTATTTTTGGCCTCAATGCTCAGTGTAGCATGAGGCACAGCACGTAAACGTTCGGCAGGAATCAACTTACCTGTTTCACGGCAAATACCATACGTTTTGTTCTCGATGCGTACCAATGCGGCCTGCAAACCCTGGATAAACTTCAACTGACGTTGAGCCAGGCGTGTCGTTTCTTCTTTGGATAAGGTGTTGGCACCTTCTTCCAAAACTTTGTACGTAGGAGACGTATCGTCAGTATCATTACCATCGGCTCCGGTTAAACTGGCTTTCAGCAATTCATAATCGCGTTGTGCCAATTCTAACTTCTCATTAATAATGGCGCGGAATTCTTCCAATTCAGCATCCGAGTATCTTGTTTTTTCTGCCATAACTTTACGTGTTAAATCGTTAGTATTATTATTCTTTTACAACGCTTACGTACAGAGAGAAATCGTCAAAGTTAAGTTCCGTGCCGTTTTCCACCTCATCGGTCAGCGTCAGTGAGGTTCCTAAAACCTGGTTACAAATATAGTCTTTATATTCGTTTACCGCATCATCTGTTTGCTGATTTTTTGATAATGTAATCTTTATTTTGTCTGTTATCTCCAAACCGCTTGATTTGCGAATATTTTGAATACGGTTAACCAGTTCACGGGCAATACCTTCGCGGCGAAGCTCTTCTGTTACGGTTACATCCAGGGCAACAGTCAGCTTTCCTTCGTTGGCAACCAGCCATCCCGGAATGTCTTCGCTGAAGATTTCTACGTCAGTAGCTTCCACAAGCACATCCGTACCATTCAGTTGCAAAGTATAAGAACCGTTCTTTTCCAGTTCGGCGATAGCGTCCTGTGACATTTCTGCTACAGCAGCAGCTACGGCTTTCATCTGTTTGCCGAATTTCGGTCCCATCTTCTTGAAGTCACATTTCACTTTCTTCACCAGCACACCGGCGGCACCGTCTACGAACTTGATATCCTTCACGTTCACTTCGCTCATGATAAGTGCCTTTACAGCTTCGATGTGGGCACGTTGTTCCTCGTCTACTACCGGTATCATGATACATTGCAGCGGCTGGCGTACTTTGATATTCACCTTGCGGCGCAAAGCCAATACCATAGAAGTTACGTCTTGTGCCATTTGCATGCGGACTTCCAGTTCCTTGTCTATCATTTCCTCCTTATATTCGGGGAATTTAGCCAAGTGTACGGATACCACGTTGTCGCGTCCCGTTGCAGTAACCAAGTCCATATAGAGCTTGTCGGCATAGAACGGAGCGATGGGCGACATCAATTTGGCAACGGTTTCCAGACAAGTGTACAGAGTCTGGTAAGCAGATAACTTATCCTGCGTAAATTCACCACCCCAGAAACGTTTACGGTTCAGACGAACATACCAGTTGGAGAGGTTGTCATTTACGAAGTCGGATATCAGACGTCCGGCCTTTGTCGGCTCGTATTCGCTATAGCAAGTATCCACTTCTTTCACCAGTGTATTCAGTACAGAGAGTATCCAACGGTCGATTTCAGGGCGTTCAGCCATCGGCACGTCAGCTTCCTTGTATTCGAATCCGTCTACATTGGCGTAGAGTGAGAAGAAAGAATACGTATTATATAATGTACCGAAGAATTTACGACGAACTTCTTCGATGCCGTCTACGTCGAATTTCAGGTTATCCCACGGAGAAGAATTGGTGATCATGTACCAGCGCAAGGGGTCGGACCCGTATTTCTCGATAGTTGAGAAAGGATCTACACCATTGCCCAGACGCTTGGACATCTTGTTACCATTCTTGTCAAGTACCAATCCGTTAGAGATAACAGCCTTGTAGGAGATAGTATCGAATACCATTGAAGCGATTGCATGGAGCGTAAAGAACCAACCGCGAGTCTGATCCACACCTTCGGCGATAAAGTCGGCGGGGTAAACCTGATGGCTATCCAGCAATTCTTTGTTCTCGAACGGATAGTGGATTTGTGCATACGGCATGGCACCGGAATCGAACCATACGTCTATCAGGTCCGCTTCACGCTTCATGGGCTTGCCGTCTTTGGATACGAGGATGATATCATCCACATACGGACGGTGCAAGTCTATCTTATCATAATTTTCTCCATTGTACTCACCGGGTACGAAACCTTTATCCTTATAAGGATTGGACTTCATGAATCCGGCAGCTACGGATTTCTCTATTTCATTATAAAGCTCTTCAACCGAACCGATGCAGATTTCCTCGCTGTTGTCTTCCGTGCGCCAGATAGGCAGCGGAGTACCCCAGTAACGTGAACGGCTCAGGTTCCAGTCGTTCAGATTTTCCAGCCACTTGCCAAAACGTCCTGTACCGGTGCTTTCCGGTTTCCAGTTGATTGTCTTGTTCAGTTCAATCATGCGGTCTTTGCAAGCGGTAGAGCGGATGAACCAGCTATCTAACGGATAATACAATACCGGTTTGTCCGTACGCCAGCAGTGCGGGTAATTGTGCACATGCTTCTCTATCTTGAACGCCTGGTTGTTGGCTTTCATCATCATGCAGAGACTTACATCGAGACTTTCGTCCTGATCGGTCAGATTCGGGTCGTAAGCGTTCTTCACGAAACGGCCTGCATATTCCTTATATAAGTCTACGTTTACACGCTCTTTCACGAAGTTCTCATCCAGTTCGTCCAATTTATAGAACTTACCAGTCAGGTCCACCATCGGGCGGAGTTCACCTTTCTTATTGATGAGTTGCAAAGGCGGAACGCCGGCGGCTTTCGCTACCTGGGCATCGTCCGCACCGAATGTCGGAGCGATATGTACGATACCTGTACCGTCTTCCGTAGTCACATAGTCACCTGAGATTACACGGAATGCACCTTCACCCGGATTTACCCACGGTATCAGTTGCTCATACTCCATACCCACAAGGTCCGGACCTTTATACTCTCCTACAATTTTGAACGGTATCAGCTTATCTCCCGGTTTGTAATCTTCCAGAGCGATGTCTTCCGCTTTTTTATTGAAGTGTGTGTAGAGCAAAGCTTTGGCAAGTACAACGGTGATTTTTTCTCCGGTGTATCCATTGTAGCTTTGTACGGCTACATAATCTATCTTCGGACCTACGCAAAGCGCGGTATTTGAAGGCAATGTCCATGGAGTGGTGGTCCATGCAATGAAATATGGAGTCCCCCACTCTGCCATTTCCGGCTTCGGGTTCTTCATCTTGAACTGTGCCACACAGGTCACATCCTTCACGTCGCGATAACAACCGGGCTGGTTCAATTCGTGTGAGCTCAGACCTGTTCCGGCAGCGGGAGAATAAGGCTGTATGGTATATCCTTTATAAAGATACCCTTTCGTATAGAGTTGCTTTAACAGCCACCACAAGGTTTCGATGTAGCGGTTGTCGTAGGTAATATAAGGATCGGTCATGTCTACCCAATACCCCATCTTGTGAGTCAGATCTTCCCATTCTTTGGTGAATTTCATCACATCTTTGCGGCAGGCAGCGTTATAGTCGGCTACGGAGATCGTTTTACCGATATCTTCCTTGGTGATACCCATTGCTTTTTCCACCCCCAGTTCCACAGGAAGTCCGTGTGTGTCCCATCCGGCTTTACGTTTCACCAGGAAACCTTTCATGGTTTTGTAACGGCAGAAAATATCTTTGATGGAGCGAGCCATTACGTGGTGAATGCCCGGCATACCGTTGGCAGAGGGCGGTCCTTCATAAAAAACGAAAGAAGGACAGCCTTCACGTTCTGTCATACTCTTGGCGAAAACCTGGTTCTCGTCCCATTTCTTCAACACTTCCGCGTTTACCTTTGAGAGGTCGAACTGCGAATATTCGGCAAACTTCTTACCCATCTTATTTGCAATTTAACTATTTACAATTTAACGATTAAAGGGGTACTTTGAGACGTGCTAAAGCGACCCTCCTTATTTTAAGGGTGCAAAGTTACAAAAAAGTTAGAGAAAAGATATTATTGAATAGAAAAAAACTATTTTTGCCTGTCGTAATTGATTATTCACCAAAACATCAAAAATAATAGTATGGACAAAGATCTAAAAAAGGTTGTGGTGCTTCTGGCACACCCCAACATGGAAAACTCACAAGCCAATAAAGCCCTGTTTGATGCCATAAAGGAAATGGATGATGTGGCTATTTTCAATTTATATGAGATGCCGGATGAGAATATCCTTAATATGGATGCATGGAGCCGGATTATATCTCATGCCAATGCAGTGATATATCAATTCCCATTTTATTGGATGTCGGCACCGTCTTTATTAAAGAAATGGCAGGACGAGATATTTACCTATTTGGCAAAAACTCCGGCAGTAGCTGGTAAGCCTTTACTGGTAGCCACCACTACCGGTTCCGAATTTGATGCGTACCGAAGCGGAGGAAGAAACCGCTTCACGGTGGATGAACTTTTGCGTCCTTATCAGTGTGGTGCTGTACATGCAGGAATGATATGGCAGACTCCTTTTGTGGTGTATGGTATGGGAACACCCGATGCGGAAAAGAATATTGCCTTGGCAGCGGACCTTTATAAAAAACGGGTGATGGTACTTATCGGGAAAAACAAATCGGAAGATAGCTGGTAAAGTGTAAAGTATCGGTTGAAACACTTGATTTTGCCTTTACAATGTCGTATATTTGTAGACGTTTTAAGCTAAGTTTTATTATAAACCTAAACCCTTGGTGAAATGGCAAAAGTTATTCTTTCTTTTTGGAGCACTTCTGGATGGTGCATTAATTTGACAAATGTTTCATCTAAAGCAGGCTGTCTGCCGGATACCTATGGGTGATTTATTCGGTAACAAATTAAATCGATTATAGTTATTTCAGACGTTTCGTTTTTGGAATAATAATAGGCAAAAAAGAAGATAAGGTGGTATTTCCTCACAAGGATTTGCCACCTTTTTTTTGTTGATATATATTTAAATTGGGATTGAAAGTATATTTCTGTGCTGTTAATAAACATTGGATACGTTCTTAAAAAACGTTCTGATTATTCTTTAAAAACGTTGTTTGCGGTTATTAATGAGTTATTTTAGATGTCAAGATTTCAGATCTTTTTTTTATGGACTTAATTCATTCCTCTAAAAGAAATCATTTAATTAAGAAATGCGTAGGAAAAAAGAAAAAGTTTTTTCAAGAGAACATTGGTAGTTTATTTATTAACGTCAGTTTACCTCGTTCATGGTAAAAACAAGTTCCAGTTATAATCTTTTTCTGATTGAAATTTGTCCTTTCCCTGTCATATCCGTAACTTTGTAAATCAAAGAACCCGATATGAATCAGGAATTACTAGAACGAACACTAAAGAACCGCCGGATAGAACTGACGAATCAGGAGAAAAAGGATTATTATCCTAAAGAGAATCTTTTTATTCTCTTGTTTGCTTCTGCTATCGTACTGCTAATGCCATTGATGGCAAGGCTCAAGGGGGAGATTATAGAAACGGAGTTTTTATGGTTTTCCGTATTGTTTCCTGCCGTCTCTGTTGCGGTCATTTACATCACTTATTGGAATAAGAAGAATACACTCAAACTGCATTACATCAACACAGCTCTTACTCCGCAAGAACAGCAAAATGTATTGATGCGACTGGCAAAGGAAAATCGCTGGAAAATAATTCTGTGCAATAAGCGACAATTTGTAGCGGATGATATGTGTATGCGTTGGCATGTACGTGTTGTCGTCATTTTCGGAAATCCGCACATGGCTTATAATAGCCGTTGTAATCCTACTAATAATCGTTGGCACGCTTCCGGTGGCAGGAATTGGGATAATCTGGAAATGATTCGCCAAGCTATCGAAAAAGAATGGGCAATTAAAAATAAGAACTAAAAATACTCTGCCGTTATCTCAGGATATCACATTTCTTGTATGAATTCTTGAAATGAGAGTAGATGATTATCACAATATCCTCTTTTTTTTGTATCATTGCAAGTATAATTCTCAAAAGAACATACTATTATGAAAACTAGATTTTTATTATTTGCCGTATTTCTATTGGTTTGTAGCACTGCATTCAGTCAGGAGGCTGATAATGCGAAGTATATCGAAGTTACCGGAACTTCGGAAATAACTCTTGTGCCCGACGAGATTCATTATCTTATCGAGATTAAAGAATATTGGGAAGAGGAATTTGACGGAAAGTCCAAACCGGAGAATTATCGGACTAAAGTGCCATTGATCGGAATAGAGAGAAATTTGAGAGCTGCCTTGCGAAAGATTGGGATTCCGGAAGACGCCATCCGTACACAAGAGGTAGGTGATTATTGGCGTGAACGCGGATTTGAATTCCTGGTATCTAAACGGTTTGATATTACGTTGACCGATTTTAGTCAGATTGATGAGATTCTAAAGGTTATCGATATGAAAGGCATCAGCTACATGCGCATCGGAGAACTGAAGAATAAAGATATGCAGGTTTATCGGCAACAAGGTAAGATAGAGGCACTGAAAGCTGCACAAAAGAAAGCAGGATATTTGGTGGAAGCATTAGGCAAACGCCTGGGAGATGTCATCCGCATTGTCGAACCGCAGGAAAGCGCAGGTTATCCCCGGTATTTTGCAGCTCAGAGCAATGTGAGTTCATCACAGTCAGAAGCTTACGATGCTTTCCGCACGATAAAACTGAATTATTCGATGCTGGTGAGATTCGAGATAAAGTAGAAATAAAAAGATTTATTTCTTTTGTTACTGTGGCATTAAAGTGTAACTTTGTACAAAACGTTATGTTATGGGAAAAGTAAAAGAGTCAGCTGCAACTTACTATAGCCGTCCGATGCTGAATGCCTTGCGCAATCACATAAAAGACAGAATAGAACAAATGGACGATGCCGTGCTATTGTCTAAAATCAGCAGCATGCTCGATAAAGATGAGGAAAGCTTTGAGGAGCGTTATCAACGTGCCAAAGAATTTGCATATACACATCTTGACAGGGAATTTGCAGAAGAACTTGAAAAAGAGAATTTTCTGATAGGCAAACCTATACCCTGCCAATATACTGATGAGGAATTTGAAAAAGAATCAAAACAGTCAGAAGCCAGCGGTATTGCTACTGATGAAGAAGTAAAAGCCGCTTTCAATTTATGGCTGAACTTAAAGTAATCTGGACAAATCGGGCACTTGTCGTATTTCAAAAGACTGTATATTGGTATGCTGCAAATCTGGGAATACAATTCGCTGTCACCTTTGCAAAGAATGTAGATGAAGCGATGTGCAAGATTTTATTAATGCCCACTGTTGGCCAGCTCGAAAAACGTGGAAAAGACAAGAAATATAGGTCTATTCTATCTCATCCTCTATGTAGAATTTATTATTGGTACAATAATACGGAAATACATATTGTCTGGCTACGTTTCAATAAAATGAATAAATAATCCGATTGTTTTATTTCTTCATCCTTACCTCATACAAGTCGCTTCTTCTGTCTTTCAGATTGCGTACACTGCCGTAAGTATGCAATTCATTCAATAAATCCAGATCCACATCGGATACCAGTATCATTTCTGTATTCGGTGTGGCTTCTGCACGCTTCCCATCCGTCGGAAATGCAAAGTCGCAGGGAGTAAATACACCTGACTGTGCATACTGAATATCCATATTGTGCACGCGCGGAAGATTACCTACACTACCGGCAATGACTACGAAACATTCATTTTCGATAGCACGGGCATGAGCGCATACCTTTACACGTGAGTAAGCATTTTGCGTATCTGTCAGGAAAGGAACGAATAAAATCTGCATACCCTGGTCTGCCATAATACGGGATAATTCCGGAAATTCCACATCGTAGCAAATCAGTACGCCGATCTTAGCACAGTCCGTATCGAATGTCTGCAAAGCCTTTCCGCCACTTAATCCCCAGCTTTTTATTTCATCGGGGGTGACGTGCAACTTCTCATACATCTCAAAACTACCATCACGACGACAAAGGAAACCGACATTATACAAAAGTCCATCTTCTTTAATAAGCGGCATGCTACCCGTAATGATATTGATATTGTAACTGATAGCCAACTTTACAAATCGTTCTCTAATCTCCTCAGTATAAGCCGCCAGTCCGCGAATGGCCTGTGACTCCCCTTCATTATTGAATTTTGCCATCAGCGGAGCATTGAAGTATTCGGGGAAAAGAATGAAGTCACTCTTATAATCGGATACGGCATCCACAAAGAATTCTACCTGTTCAAACAGGTCATCCAGTGTTTGATAACTACGCATCTGCCACTGCACCAATCCTACGCGCACGGTGGTTTTCGGTGCAATATATTCTTCCGTAGGTTCCTGATAGTAAATGTTATCCCATTGCAACAGACAAGCATAATGCTTGGACTCTTCATCATTAGGCAGGTAATTGCGCATCACCTTGCGTACGTGGAAATCATTGGAAAGCTGAAAGGTCAATACGGGGTCGAAAATTTCTTTCTGCTTTACCTTATCTATATACTCTTTCGGGCGGAGTTGATCCGAGTATTTATAATAGTTGGGAATACGCCCACCGAACATAATAGCTTTCAGATTCAGAGTTTCGCAAAGCTCCTTGCGGTATTCGTACATACGGCGTGCCAGGCGAAGCCCACGGTATTGGGGATGAATAAAGACTTCAATACCATATAATATATTGCCTTTAGGATTATGGGTATTAAAGGTTTCTTTACCCGTCACCTGTGCATAAGTATGATCGTTCTTCACATCATCGTAATTCACAATGATGGAAAGTGCGCAGCCGACAATCTTTTCGTCTACCACGGTTACAATCTGTCCTTCGGGGAAAATTCGGATGAGTTTTTCAATTTGTTTGTGTGTCCAAAACACATCGCTGCCATCCGTATATACACGGGTAAATGATTGCGCCAGTTGCTCGTAGTCTTCTATCTGTAAATTACGCAACTGTACTTTGTTGATTTTCAATGAGTCCATAATGTCTCTTTTTTATACCAAAAGTTAAATCCGCTGCAAAGGTACGGTTTAAACTTATACATTGTCTCCCGGAATGCATATTTTTGTGAGAGATTGATTTTGCAATAAAAAGAAATGAGGATTTAACACTTTAGGGATAAGAGTATTTTGCTTTTTTTATACTTTTGCATCGTTTTCTACAACTTTCAGTTTATTTCTTATTTAAATTTTAAAAATCATGGCTAAAAAGATGTTATTCCTGTTTGTGCTTTTGCTTTCCCTTACAGGAATGCTCAAGGCACAGGTAACTACTGCCGGAATGAGTGGTAAAGTGATGGCTGACGAAGAATCTGTCATCGGCGCTACGGTTGTAGCCGTACACGAACCTTCCGGAACCAGTTACGGTACTGTTACCAATATAGACGGACGTTTCAGTCTGCAAGGCATGCGCTCCGGTGGTCCTTACAAGGTAACGGTATCATATGTAGGTTATCAGACTGCAATCTATACAGGCATCCAGCTGCAACTAGGTGAGACTTATTCTTTGAATGTAACCCTGCACGAAGCTTCGGAATTATTGGGAGAAATTACCATTACAGCCAGCAAGTCAAAGTTCAGTGCTGAAAAGACAGGAGCTACTACCAATATTTCTTCTGAGCAGCTCACCACATTGCCCAGTATTAACCGTAGTATCAGCGATTTTACCCGCATTTCCCCGTATGCGTCAGGAAACAATTTTGGAGGCCGCGACGGACGTTCCAATACGTTCACGGTAGATGGCGCGAACTTAAATAATAACTTCGGCTTGTCTTCTAATCTGCCCGGAGGTGGAAATCCTATTTCACTGGATGCCATTGATGAAGTACAGGTTGTGATTGCCCCATACGATGTGCGTCAGGCAAACTTTATCGGTGCAGGCATTAATGCCATTACGAAATCGGGTACAAACGCTTACAGAGGCAGCGCTTATATGTACTTCAACAATGAAGTGATGCGCGGTAACAAAATTGGCAATACTGATTTCGGGGCGCGTGCCGAAGAGTCCAAGACTGTTTACGGTGCTACATTGGGTGGTCCTATCATTAAAGACAAGCTGTTCTTCTTTGCAAATGTAGAGTATGAAAAGAGTCCGCAGCAGGTTGTAAAATGGCGTGCTGCCCAAGAAGGTGAAACTCCTAACAACTCTACCATCTCCCGTGCCACAGCAGCAGATATGGTTGAATTCTCTCAGATACTAAAAGACAAATATGGTTATGACACCGGTTCTTTCACTAACTTTCCTGCCGATATCACTAATCTGAAACTATTGGGGCGTATCGACTGGAATATAGATAAAGGGAATAAATTGAGCGTACGTTATAACTTTACAAACAACAAAACCTGGAATGCTCCAAATGGAAGTTCCGGAAATACCGGATATCGCCTGGCTTATGACCGTGTTTCCCAATATTCCATGTCATACGCTAATTCCTGCTATTCCTTGCAGAATATTGTAAACTCTGTTACTGCCGAATTAAACAGCCGTTTTACATCTGCCATATCCAATCAGCTGCTATTTACTTACAGTGATATGACGGATGAACGCGGTACAAATTCCGGCTTGTTCCCTTTCATTGACATCATGTACGGATATAACAATGAGGGTAACCAGATTCTGGAACCATATATGACGGCCGGCTATGAATTGTTTACTTACAATAATAAAGTGAAGAATACGGTGACGACCATCGTAGACAACTTCACCTATTACCTGGGTACCCATAAATTAACAGCCGGTATCAGTTACGAACACCAGAAGGCGAGTAACTCTTACATGCGCAACGGAACAGGATATTACCGATACTCCAGCTTCGAGGATTTCAAAAATGGAGCTGCTCCCGAATCTTTCGCCTTGGCTTATGGCTACAACGGAAATACAAAACCTTCTGCTGATGTGAATTTCGGCCAGTTGGGCGTCTATCTGCAAGATGAATGGAACATTCGCGATAACTTCAAACTGACTGCGGGCATACGTATGGACAACCTGAGTTTCCTGAACGAATTAATGCGCAATCAGGCTATTTATGATTTGGATTTTAACGGCATGCACATCGATACAGGTGCATGGCCTGACAGTAAATTGCAATTCTCACCACGTCTGGGTTTTACTTGGGATGTATTCAATGATAAAACCCTGAAAGTGCGTGGTGGTTCGGGATTTTTCACAGGACGTATTCCTTTGGTATTCTTTACCAATATGCCAACCAATTCCGGAATGATCCAGAATCTGGTAAGTATCACCACACGATATAAGGACGGTAAAGTTATAAACCGTGATCCGCGTCTGGAGTTACTGAAAGGTAACATGATAATAGACGTAAACCAAATGATTTCTACATTAGGACTTCCCACTACCATCACTCCCGAAGAAGGTGTGTTGCCAAGCGGTATCGTAGGTATCGATCCTGATTTCAAAATGCCGCAAGTGTGGAAGACCTCCCTTGCCCTGGATTATCAGATACCCGCCTCCTTCCCTCTTACCGTTACATTAGAGGGTATGTTCTCCAAAGATATCAATGCCGTACGTCAATTTAACTATAATATAAAGAGTCCGGAAGATACGTGGCAGCGCTTCAACGGTCCAGACGAGCGCTACATCTATCCTGAAAACTATTTGGAACACACCAATATCAACAGTGCAAACGTCTTGACCAATACATCCAAAGGATGGGGCTGGACAGGCAATATCACCGTATTTGCCGAACCTGCGAAAAATGTGAATATCATGGCCGCCTACACGCACACCGAATCCAAGGAAATCAGTGGGATGCCCGGTTCAGATGCCAACTCTGCGTGGACAAACATGCCTTCCATCAACGGTCCGAATAATTCAGGATTGATGCGTTCACGCTACGTTACTCCCAACCGTGTAATAGCTTCCATTAACTGGCGTGTACACGTAAACAAAAGAAGTACTTCTAATTTCAGCCTCTTTTACAGTGGTTACTCATCCGGCAGCTACAGTTTTATGTACTCTAATGACATGAACGGTGACGGTGTGACCAATGACCTCATTTATATCCCGAAGACGAAAGATGAAATCAAATTCACGAGTGCTGAAGATGCAGATGCTTTCTGGAAGTTCGTGAATCAAGACCCTTATCTGAAGAAGCATAAAGGCGAATATGCCGAAGCTTATTCGGCAAGTGCTCCTTGGATACACCGCTTTGATTTCCGTTGGAGCCGCGACTTCTTCGTGAAGATTGGCAAAACTAAGAATACGCTGCAACTCAGCCTGGATATCCTGAATATAGGTAACTTACTGAACAGCAAATGGGGCGTAACAAAGAACATGTCCGGCGCTAACGGTGGACGCATCCTTACCTATAAGGGTACGGGTGAAAGAAATACTCCTGTTTTCTCTATGTACAAAGATAGTGACGGTAACTATCCTACCGAAAGCTTCACCCGAAACCTGAATTACAGTGAATGTTGGAAGCTTCAAATTGGCCTGCGATACGTGTTCAATTAAAGATTCGGAACTTATATTTATCAAAAAAGAAAAGGTGCAACCGATAGTTTCAGTTGCACCTTTTTACATTCATAAGATCTTAAAGGAGAGAGAATTTTACTTGTTTCTTCTCCAAAGTTTACTCATATCTTCCAGAGTCTTACCCTTCGTTTCGGGTACCCAACGCCAAACGAAGAAGGCGGCTGCAATGCAGATGATGCCATACAAGCTGTATGCGAACATCGGACTGAAATCGTACAGTGCCGGGAATGTAGAGGATATGATATAGTTGAAAATCCATTGGAAAGCTACTGCAATAGCTACGGCTTTGCCACGGATGGTATTCGGGAAGATTTCTGAAATCAATACCCAGCAAATCGGTCCCCATGACATCATAAAGAAAGCTGCGTATACAATCACGGAAAGAACCGGAACGATACCCTTGATTCCCATGCTGTCGCACATTGCCACTGCAAATGCACCTACTGCCATACCGATAGAACCGATAATCAGCAACGGCTTGCGTCCGAAACGGTCTACAGTAAAGATAGCTACAAGAGTAAATACAATGTTTACAATACCCATGATGACAGTCTGCATCATACCACCACCTTCAGCACCTGCATTTTCAAAAATACGCGGAGCATAGTAGAGTACGGCATTGATACCAATGGCCTGCTGGAATACGGAAAGCAAAATACCGATAACGATAACTGCCACACCGTAAGAGAACAGTTTCTCTGTCTTTTCCTTGGAAGTAGCCTTGATTTCTGCCAGAATTTCTTTTGCTTTGCTTGCACCATTCACTTTCTCCAGGATAGAGTATGCCTTTTCGTCCTGATGTATCAGCACCAGATAACGCGGAGTCTTCGGTACAAAGAAAAGGAGGAAACCGAATAATGCAGCCGGGAATGCTTCCGAACCGAACATATAACGCCAGCCTGTTTGTACGCTCCACATATCCGAAGCGGCATTCACTGACAATATGCCTTCAGCGCTTTTATCAATAATAGGATTCGTGTGATCGCCCATAATCAGGAAGTTAACGAAATAAACCACCAACATACCGAAGATAATGGCAAACTGGTTACAAGATACCAACGTTCCACGAATATTAGAAGGCGCAATTTCTGCGATATACATCGGACATACGGCAGAGGCAAGACCTACACCAATACCACCCAATACGCGATACAAATTGAATGCGATGAGCAATTCCATGTTTGGCTCACCGTAGTTGAAAAATAAAACTTCAGGATAGTAAGAACCCAATGCAGACAGGAAGAACAGCACGGATGCCAGTCTCAACGAATTGCGTCGTCCCAGGCGGGAAGCGAAGAAACCGGAAAGAGCACCACCGATCACACAGCCGATAAGTGCACTGGAAGAAGTGATACCATGCATCACCTTGTCATATTGGAAATCCGTAGCCATCAGGAAGAAAGCTTCCAAGCCTTTCTCCGCACCCGAGATTACCGCCGTATCGTAACCGAACAGTAGGCCTCCCAGAATGGCAACGGTTGTAATAGAATATAGGTAGAGTTTACTACCCTTGTTAGCATCATTCATGATAAAAAAGATTAGGTTGATAAATGAGTAAAAAGTGATAAAGAGATAAGTGGTAGAGTGATAAAGGTGATAGGGTGATATCACTTATCACTCTATCACCCTACCGCCTTTATTATATTAACAATACATATTTACGATTGCTTCATACAATTCCTGCTTACCGCTGGTTTGCTTCGGTTCGCCGTTAGCTTTCGCATAAGCTACAACATCTTCCAAAGACAATTTGCCTTCTTCGAATTCCTTACCCTTACCAGCGTCGAATGATGCGTAACGGTCAGCCAACATCTTCTTATAAGGAGATTCTTCCAGTAATTTAGCTGCACTTTCCAGAGCACGTGCCATAGCATCCATACCTGCAATGTGAGCGATGAAGATATCTTCCAGGTCGGTAGAGTTACGACGGGTCTTAGCGTCGAAGTTAGTACCGCCATTGCCCAAACCACCGTTACGGATAATCTGCATCATAGCCTGAGTCAGTTCGTAGTTATCGATAGGGAATTGGTCAGTATCCCAACCGTTCTGGTAGTCACCACGGTTAGCGTCGATAGAACCTAACATACCGTTGTCAACAGCTACAGCCAGTTCGTGTTCGAAAGTATGGCCAGCCAAAGTTGCGTGATTAACCTCGATGTTTACTTTGAAATCCTTATCCAAACCGTGAGCTTTTAGGAAGCCGATAACTGTTTCAGTATCTACGTCATACTGATGTTTTGTCGGTTCCATTGGTTTCGGCTCAATCAGGAAAGTACCTTTGAAGCCACGAGCACGCGCATAGTCACGAGCGATAGTCAACATCTTTGCAAGGTGTTCTTTTTCACGTTTCTGGTCAGTGTTCAGCAAAGACATGTAACCTTCGCGACCGCCCCAGAACACATAGTTTGAACCACCCAATTCGATAGTAGCGTCAATAGCGTTCTTGATCTGAACAGCAGCGCGTGCTACAACGTCGAAATCAGGATTGGTAGCAGCACCGTTCATATAACGTGCATGACCGAATACGTTAGCAGTACCCCACAACAGCTTGATACCAGTTTCAGCTTGTTTTTCTTTTGCATAAGCTACGATAGCTTTCAGATTAGCTTCATATTCTTCGATGCTTGCACCTTCAGAAATCAGGTCTACATCGTGGAAGCAATAGTATTCGATACCCATCTTCTGCATGAATTCGAAACCTGCATCCAATTTATTTTTAGCTGCTTGCAAAGCGTCAGAGTCACCATTCCAAGGGAATTGTTTCGTTCCGCCACCGAATTGGTCACCACCTTCTGCGCAGAGAGTGTGCCACCAAGCCATAGCAAACTTCAACCAATCTTTCATCTTCTTACCCATGATTACCTTCTCAGCATCGTAGTAACGATATGCCATCGGGTTCATACTCTCTTTACCTTCGAATTTAATCTTTCCTATTCCGGGAAAATACTCTTTTGTTGCCATAATTTTAATTGAATTTTAAAGGGTTAATTATGTTTTAATTATTAACTGTACTATTCTAATTCCCTTCGTTTTCAGAGGAGAGTTAAGTTAGCATTATTTTGCCATTGATTTTTCCAAACGATGTTTCCAGCGTGCATATGCATCTGCATATTCTTGGCGCTTAGCCTGATTAGGCTCGATAACATCCAGTTTTTCCAGTGTTGCGAATGCCTCGTTATTATCTTTATAGATACCTGCGCCGATACCCGCTCCCTTGGCTGCACCTACCGAACCATCTGTATCGTACAGTTCGATTACAGCTCCCGTCACACCTGCCAGCGTATCGCGGAAGATGGGGCTAAGGAACATATTTGCATGACCTGCATGGATTTTCTGTACAGGGATACCCATACCTTCCATAATATCTATACCATACTTGAATGAGAATACAATGCCTTCCTGAGCTGCACGCACAATGTGTTGTTTGCTATGCAGATTGAAGTTCAAGCCACGGATAGAGCAGTTGATCTCTTTATTTTCGAGCATGCGTTCCGCACCGTTACCAAAGGGCAGAATACTGATACCTGCACTGCCGATAGGAGCTTGTGATGCCAATACATTCATTTCATTGTAAGAGATGCCTTCGGGAGCAATCGTACGTTTCACCCAAGAATTAAGAATACCCGTACCATTGATGCAAAGCAACACACCCAGACGGGTTTGTTCGTCCGTATGGTTTACGTGAGCGAATGTATTTACGCGTGATTTCGGATCATAGTTCACTTCACCGTTCACACCATATACAACGCCTGAAGTGCCTGCCGTAGAGGCGATTTCTCCCGGATTGAATACATTCAGTGAAAGAGCGTTATTCGGTTGGTCACCTGCACGATATGTGATCGGTGTACCTTCCTTTAATCCCAATTCTTTTGCTGCGGCAGCATTCACACGGCCTTGTTCGGAGAATGTGGGTTTGATGTCCGCAATCAGAGAGTTATCGAAACCATAATAATCCATCAGGAAGTCGGCTACACGATTGTTTTTGAAATCCCAGAACATACCTTCCGAAAGTCCGGAAACAGTGGTACAGATTTCACCGCTCAACTTCATGGCGATGTAATCACCCGGCAACATAATCTTATAAATCCGTTCGTAGATGGCCGATTCGTTTTCCTTTATCCATGCCAGTTTAGAGGCAGTGAAGTTACCCGGAGAGTTCAACAGATGTGAGAGACATTTCCCTTCTCCCAGCGTTTCGAAAGCTTTCTGTCCGTAAGGCACAGCACGCGAGTCACACCAGATTATGGAAGGACGCAGCACATTCTGGTCTTTGTCCACACATACCAATCCATGCATCTGATAAGAGATACCGATTGCCTTGATTTCACCTGCGTTTGCACCCGATTCATTCATGACAGCCTGTGTGGCAAGCTTCAGATTTTCCCACCAACTTTCGGGATTTTGTTCCGCCCAACCCGGTTTAACTGCAATGATTGCCGCCTCTGTCTTCGGAAAGAAAGCAGAAGATACACATTTGCCGGTTTCGGCGTTTACCAAGCTCGCTTTTACGGACGAGCTTCCAATGTCATAGCCTAATAAATACATGCTTTTAATTTATGATTTTTGATTTATGATTTATTTTGTTTGAAATTTATGCCCTTTGATCTATGATTTATTCCGCTTATGATGAATCATAAATCTCTTCATCTTCTTACCTTATTATATATCTTCTTATCGAATCGATAATAGCGTGCGGCACGGTGGGCAACTCCCTGTTGTTTTTCCTCCAATGGAACAACGTATTCCATCATCGCTATTTTCTTATGGAAGTTCCGCACGTCAATAGGCTTGCTATATATCAATTCATATAAAGTACGCAGTTGTGATGCCGTAAACTTACGGGGAAGCAGATCGAACAAGGCTGACGGATTAATCTCCACGTACTGGCGGATATATACCAGTGCTTCTTTAATAATCAAATTATGGTCGAAAGCCAATGCCTTAATATCTTGCAGTGCCACCCAATATGCTTCGAAATCAGCCAGATTCCGACTCAGTGCCCGATCTATCTTCACCAATGACAGGTAAGCAATTGTAACGATACGCTCCACTCTCGATTGCATGGCACGTTCCAGCCAATGAATGTCTTTCGGGTCCTTCGTCCTATTCTTAGAACCGAATGCCTTAAATTGCATCAGATTGACGTTCTTCAAACCCGTTAGTTCGTTCAACACACGCTGGGCAGCTTCGTCCAAATCTTCATCCATATAGATCAGACTTCCGGGAAGCTTCATATCGTGGAAAATTTCACCTTGCTCCTCACCTACACGTTTTATCAACAGAACTTTTAATTGTTCTCCGTCAAAGCCAATCACTACACAGTCTACTGATATATGATTGTTCGCTAATGGGGTTTTATGTTCCATGTTTTGCATAATATCCATGTTTAAGCGCTGCAAATATAAACAGGTTTTTTGAATATACAAGCGCAGAAAACTTAATTTACATTATGTTATAAAGCACTATTTTTCAATATGATAGATATCGTACATTTTACAATATCAAAATATGGTCTTATCGTTGAAAGTACAATATGTATTGTTGATAAACGGAAGAATCAGGTAATTGTAGGAAGTACAATAAGAGTGAAGTGCTTTATTTTTAAGGATTTTAGTATACCGGAAGATTAAAAAGACAAGTACCTCTTATTGTATTTTAGTTGAAGTGCTATAAAAAGATTTTTTTTCTCATCTATCCCTCTGCTTCCTAATAAACTCCCTTCTCCGAACGGAGGGAGTTAAAATAGCTTATTGCACAAAAATCCTTCGTTTGTGCGGTCAATATCAGAAAAAGCTATACCTTTGCACCACTTTTTTAATTAACTACTAAAACAAGAACAGTATGAAAGCATTTGTATTTCCGGGTCAAGGTGCCCAATTCGTAGGAATGGGAAAAGACTTGTATGAAAACTCCGCTTTAGCAAAAGAATTGTTTGAAAAAGCCAATGATATCCTGGGATATCGCATTACGGATATTATGTTCAACGGTACGGACGAAGACCTGCGTCAGACGAAGGTAACTCAACCTGCTGTATTCCTCCATTCCGTTATCTCCGCACTTTGTATGGGTGATGATTTTAAACCCGAGATGACTGCCGGTCACTCATTGGGCGAATTCTCTGCTCTGGTTGCTGCCGGTGCATTGAGTTTCGAAGATGGATTGAAGCTGGTTTATGCTCGTGCCATGGCCATGCAGAAAGCTTGCGAGGCACAACCCTCTACAATGGCGGCTATCATTGCCCTCTCCGATGAAAAAGTAGAAGAAATCTGCGAGCAAGTAACCGCTGAAGGTGAAGTTTGCGTTGCAGCCAACTATAACTGTCCGGGACAGATTGTAATTTCCGGTTCTATCGAAGGTATCAACAAGGCATGCGAACTGATGAAAGCTGCCGGAGCAAAACGTGCTTTACCTTTAAAGGTAGGCGGTGCTTTCCACTCTCCACTGATGAATCCTGCAAAAGTTGAATTGGAAGCAGCTATCAACGCTACTGAATTCCACGCTCCCAAATGTCCGGTTTATCAGAATGTAGATGCATTGCCTCACACTGATCCGGAAGAGATCAAGAAGAATCTCGTTGCTCAGCTGACAGCTTCTGTACGCTGGACACAGACTGTTAAGAATATGGTTGCTGATGGCGCTACCGACTTCACAGAATGTGGTCCAGGTGCTGTACTGCAAGGTCTGATCAAGAAGATTGCACCGGAGGTATCTGCTCACGGAATTGCATAGTCCTTAAATACAATATATTTGTAAAGGCTGTCTTTTTAACCAAAGACAGCCTTTTATTTTGTAATCGTACTATCCGCATTCAGAATAGGAAGATAAACAGCATCTCAACAAAAATTTTTCATGTAAGTATGAAAGTTCTACATCCAACTTGCATTATCTTTAGATAAGATAAGCTGCATCTCAGCATAACTTTTTCATGCAAGCATGAAAGTTCTGCGTTCGCTTTGCATTATCTTTGCAAAAACATGCATGATATGGAGAAAATCGACGAATACAAAAACACCCTTGCAATGCCTCTTTGCAAACTATCAATAGATAAGTTGGTGCAGGAAATATGCCTGCATCCGGAATACCTTAAAGATATATACCAATTGATTTCCGATGATAAAATCGTCGTTTCATGGCGGGCTATATGGGCATGTGAGAAAGTAAGTGAGAAGCATCCCGACTGGTTTGTTCCATTGCTGGATGATATTATTCAGCGATTATTGGTCTGCCAACATGATGGTTCCAAACGGTTGTTGCTGTCTATATTATATAATGTGCCTGCATCTGATCCTGTCTCTGTCGATTTGCTAAATTATTGTCTAGATCACATGTTGGCTCCACAAGAAAGTATCGGTGTGCAGGCATTATCTATCAGAATGGCTTACCAGCTTTGCAAGTCTGAGCCGGAACTTTTGAAAGAACTGCAACTCATATTAGAGAATGCAGATACCGAATATTACTCCACAGGCGTTAAGACTACCATACGGAATATCCTGAAAAAGATAAATAAATAATTGAGGTTTCGCAAGTTATGATATTTAGGAGTTAAAATCAGCTATAAAACAAATTAAATCCAATAACTATAACAAGCAATGTCATGATGCAAAACTAGCAATCTTGTAATGCGGAATATTGCTAGTTTTGCATCATGACATTGCTTGTTATGTTCCGTTTAAGGCTTCTGGGTGGGTTACCGTATTATTTTTCGCAGACTATTCTTGAAAAAGTATAACAATATTAAGACCAATAAAAGCCTTATTAGGGGTCAAAATAGGTTCAGGGTCACTTATAACCCCATTTATAGGCCATTTTTATTTATATCAGCCAATATAATGCTAATATACAGACAGTTGACTTTTTTAGACTTTTGCAAAAAACGTATTTCAGTAGATTTGGAATATTGCAATCTGAACAAACCTTAAATAGATAAATATTTAATACAAAAAGTAAAACAATAAAGCGGAAGTGATAAAGAGTGAATAATAAAATCTTTATTCCTTAGTAGTTTAGCACTATTATAGTATGTTTTATTTACATCCATTTTAAATATCTTATTCATTTAAGCAGGAATTGGGGGTATAAGTGACCCTGAACCTATTTTGACCCCTAAACAGTACACTTTTTGTCTTTTTTTTGAGGCATAAAAGATTGATATACAATCATTAATCGTCAGAGAATCATTTTGTCCATGAGTTCACTTCATACACGCTGTTTTAGAAGAAAGTAAGAACCGTCTTTCTGATTGTCAAAAGAAAAAGCGCAACATGCGTTCGCGGATAATTTATCACTTCAGCAAAAGTTAAGAAGTTAAGTTTCGTAAGTACTGTTTTCCACTCCAAATTTACAGGTAGTGTACCCTAAATTATTTTTCTGTAATCCCCATCACTTTTCTTCTTAAACCCATTGCTTAGCAGCACCTTTATTGAAGCCACATTTTCTTCGGAAGGGTCCGCCGCTATTTCACGTCCTCCCAATTCAATGATCTTTTCTTCCAACTTCCTGATAATCATTTTACCAATACCTCTATTCAGATACTCTTCTTCGCCAATCAAATATCCGATCTCGTACGTATGATTCTTTTCAGATATGTCTCCATACAAACTCTCAAAGTCGTGCCCTTCTTCCTCCAAGTCTTTCAAGAAAAAGCAATCAGCATAAAGACAATATCCGATCTTCTTATCCTTATAGTAAACAATAAAATGTTTCATAAAGTCATATTTACCATCTCTATTATTGACTTCGTCCAACCAAGCCTCCTTCTGTTCTTCCCCATCCGGACATAGCCATTTGTAAATATAATCTTTTCTCAACCATCTATCAAACCACAATATATCTTCGCCAAGCAGAGGCTTTAATACTATTTCGTCTGTATCAATCATAAATTCATGTATGTCATTTCATGTTTATTCAACCCAATTTCCTTTCACATCAATAAAGAACGTTTCACCGTTCAGCTTCACCTTTGCTTTGCCATCTTTATTAAAATAGCGGGCGTCATCATATATAAAAGGAATAACTTCTTTCCCGTTTTATCTACATATCCCCACCAACCATTCTGCCGAACTAATGCCAATCCTACAGAAAAAGCATGGGCATAGTCATAGATAAACGGCACGACTTCTTCGCCTGTTGCAGTATCTAAAAAGCCCCATCTACCATTGTATTCCGTTGGCACTAATTTTTGTACTTTCATTTTTTGAGTATCCATAATAGTATAATCCGTTATTGAATTGATAAATAAGAAATAGTTCAAGCCTGCTTTCTGCTGTAAAGATAGGAATTAAATTGAGACTGAGCGCAGAACTCAGTAATAAGGCTGATGAATAGCAGTTTATCCAAGAAAAGGAAGAAGCTGAAATAGAATAACTTATTAAAATTTGGCACGCCATTGTGAATAAACTATATTTGTACATTCATTATAAGTACTATAATTATGCAAGATTTTGTAAACGGACGCTGTGGTTGGTGCGGAACTGACGAACTGTATGTGAAATACCATGATCAAGAGTGGGGAAATTTAGTGACCGACGACAAGACACTGTTTGAGTTTCTTGTGCTGGAGAGCGCCCAGGCCGGATTAAGTTGGATAACCATCCTCAAAAAACGTGAGGGATATCGCAAAGCCTTTTGTGATTTCGATGCCGAACAAGTAGCACAAATGACCGATGAAGATGTCGAGCGGCTGATGCATTTTGATGGTATCGTGAAGAATCGTCTGAAAATCAAATCTACCATCACAAATGCAAGGCTATTCCTCGCCATACAAAAGGAGTTCGGCAGTTTCTATGAATATACACTGTCGTTCTTTCCTGATAGAAAACCGATTATCAATACCTTTCAATCCTTGAGTGAGATTCCGGTATCATCTCCCGAATCTGATGCCATGAGCAAGGATATGAAAAAACGAGGATTCAAGTTCTTCGGATCTACGATCTGCTACGCCCATTTGCAGGCTGCGGGATTCGTCAACGATCATCTGGCGGACTGTATCTGTCGAAAAGGATAAATGACAGTATAACTTCATACAAAGTAAAAGGCGGTATTTCCTCGCATGGATTTACCGCCTTTCCGTTGAAATATATGAAGTTTAGTTTTTGAGTTCGCTTATAGAACCAAGTATCATTTTACTTCTTTATTCCCAAAATACTTCTTGCTTTCTCTTCACTGGAGATAAAATCGAGTGCATTGATTATCTCGTCATAATTCTCCCGGTCGGAGATATTCGGAGCTATAATTTTCAGAACTTCCAGTTTGTCGTCATCAAACCGATATATCGACATCATCCGCACACACTGTTTGCAACTCAATCCTCTGTTACCGATTCCGGCTTCCAATAATTCCAGTTGGTCGTCCTTGAAAGGTTTGCTCTTCACTTTGTTGTAAAGCGACTGGAAATCCCTCTCATTCATCCCTCTTCCACCACTAACGTGCGGACGGGAGGAAGCAGTTCCATCACCTACTTCAATAGCAGGATATACAGCAACAGGCGGATGAGGAGCTGTGTTAAAAGAATTCATCCCTACAACACGCCCGTTTACGAAATCTATGACAATCGATGTAGTCACAGTAGATAAATTGCCACCGGCAACAAGTTTCACATACTCCCACTGCTCTGTTTCTTGGTCAAAACGGCGATATTGTGGTTTTCCAAGTATGGAAGAAACTTCTTTTTGGGTCATCCCTTTTTGGACACTCATCATGATGTCTTTACTCGATCCGATAATGCTGGCGCAGCTATTTATGCCAATCATAAATGCCAGTAGTGCTAATGTCAGTTTTATTGTTTTCATTGCATATATTGTTTTTTACTTTTTATGTTGCTACAAATATAAGTGGAGAAAAACATATAATATTATCTTTTTCCCTATTATTTAGGAGGATTTCCCTATTCATATATAGAGTTATGGATTTCAATAAAAAAGATAAAGCTATGGAGGGAAACATCTTTTTCCTATCTTTGTCACATAATGTGACGAGTAATTCACCTCCATAGTAATTGGAATGCTCTAAAAATTAGTAGATTGCAATATATGAAAACAGAATTGGAAAAGTGCTTAGCCGGAGAGCTGTTCAACGGTGGTGACAAAGTATTGGCAGATATGACGCTGAATGCTAAAAGATTATTGAAACAGCTAAATGAAACGGATTATGCCGACACGGAACAGAGAAAGCGAATCTTTCATGATTTGTTTGGCAAAATGGGAGAACATGTCCATATTGATATTGATTTCCATTGTGAATACGGGAAGCATATTTTCATCGGTGATCAGGTTATCATCAATATGAACTGTACGTTTGTAGACAATAACATCATCGAGATAGGCGACAATGTGTTGATAGCGTCCAATGTACAGATATACACGGCCACCCACTCTACCAAATTGCAAGAAAGAGTCGTAGCGGATTGGGAAGCAGGAGAAGGTATTTGCAAAACCTATGCACTCCCCGTAAGAATAAATGATGGAGCGTGGATTGGTGGTGGTGCGATAATCCTACCAGGAATGACAATTGGAAAAAACAGTGTCATAGGTGCCGGCAGTATAGTAACCCACTCTATTCCTGACAACTGCGTAGCCGTAGGAAATCCTTGCAGGGTGATTAAACAAATTGATAATGAAGTCGTTTGACAGAAACGATCACAATGTATCATTGATCTGTACTCCTCAAAGTATTTAAGTCATACTTTGAGGAATATTTTTATGTGAAGACCTGATTTTAGAATCATTTCAATGCCTTGCCATCCGAAAAAGCCTTACCCACCTTTTCGCCCACCTTCAGATAATCATTGTTGAACGGATCGAAGATGATGGGAGCTATTTTGGAAGCATCTACTTTCCCGTTTTCATCAAGTACACGCTCGTCTACACTCACATTTACGATCTCTCCACGCAAGATGCAGGTTTCGGGATTATAATCTTTCAGTTTGCACTCCACCGCTACGGACAGTTCGTCAATCAACGGAGCGTCCACGAACTCCGAACGGGTGGCATGGAAGCCTGCACGGGCGAATTTGTCCGTTACCTTATTGCCGGAAACAATACCTACGTAATCGCAGGCAACCACTTGCCCCACTTCCGCCATACTTACTGTAAATGCTTTGCGCTTCAGGATATTCACAGTGGTCTTGTGTCCTTCGCTGATGCAAATACTGATCTCTTTCATCTCACTGATACCACCCCAAGCCGCATTCATAGCGTTTGGAAGTCCATTTTCATCATAAGCAGCGATGATAAACACCGGCTGCGGATAGGAAAAGGGTTTTGCTCCGTAATTCTTTCTCATACTAATTTATTTTTGAGTCCATTGTTTAATGTCTTCTTTGGTTGCACCGTTCAGCAGTTTGCCTTTCTGCCACTTCAGATTGGAATAAGTTTTCTGCAATTCCTTTTCGGAATTGGAGATACTGCTTCCGCCCGACGTGGCAAACAGAATAATCGTCTTACCCGAAAAATCACCACTTTCTATAAAAGTCTTGATGATTCTCGGAGCTAAATTCCACCAGATGGGAAAACCTATATAAACAGTATCATAGTCCGCCAGGTTCGCCGACTTGGAGCTTAAGGCAGGACGTGATATAGATTACTTTTCCGTAGCAAACGCTTCGATTCGGGAAGCATATTGCAATGATACAAAATTACGGAGTATTATCCAGTATGCAGGTATATAAATTACGGAATATATAACCAATATTACGGATGTATCTCCTTTTGACATACTTTATACCCCCTATTATTGGATTGTAACTATTTTGTAGTTACATTTGCTAAACTTATAAATGAATGGGAACAAAAGAAAAACTTATCGAACGTTTCAAGTCGTTACCAGCAAATTTTACATTTGAAGAAATGGAACGCTTGTTGTCGATATTTGGTTATGAAAAATCGAATAAAGGTAAAACTTCCGGTTTGAGAGTTATCTTTAAGAATGGAGACAAACGCCCTATAATGATTCACAAACCTCATCCCGGCAACCTTATCAAAGGGTATGCAATGAAACAAGTATTAAATGATTTGATGGATGCAGGTTTTATAAAATGAAGAAAGGAGTATTATTATGAATACATTAAGGTACAAAGGTTTCATTGGGTCTGTCAACTTCAGTGAAGAAGACAGCGTTTTTTTCGGTAAAATAGAAGGAATAAATGGAATGGTTAATTTCGAAGGACAGAGTGTTCAAGAACTGACAGAAGCATTTCATGGAGCAGTCGATGATTATCTGGCTTATTGTGAAGAAGAAGGGGTACAACCGCACAAAAGCTATTCAGGATCATTAAATGTTCGTCTGACTCCTGAGATACATAGCCATATCGCAATGCTGGCACAGCGTGCAGGTATCTCTATCAATGCTTTCATCAAACAAGCACTGGAGAAGCAAATTACAGCTATGTTATAGAATAGAAATTCATTCTATTATAATCACTATATTTGTCATTGCGCATGCTCGGGCGGATTGAAGATGCCGAAGACGCAAAGCAAGACATTCTGATAAAGGTCATCACAAGCCTTTCTTCTTATAAAGGAAAAAGTTTATTTTCGACATGGGTGTATAAAATAGCCGTAAACCATTTAATCAATGAGAAGAATAAAGACTTCGCAAATCATCCTTTGTCTTTTGAAATCTTCGGGAGTGATATAGACAGATATGTCGCCTCTTCAGTTGACCAAACGAATCTGGCTGAGAAAAAGATTTTCTCGGAAGAGCTGAAACTGTCATGCACCAACGTTTTGCTTCAATGCTTAAATCCATTTGACAGGTTAATCTTCATTCTGGGAACCATGTTTGATGTAGACAGCCGGCTGGGAAGTGAGATTACAGGATTGTCGGCTGACAACTTCAGGCAACGGCTGTCACGCTCCAGAAAAGTAATGAGTTCTTTCCTGTCAGAATATTGCGAGCACGCAGGAGGCAAGAAATGTAACTGTATGAACCGGGTAAATTATGCCCTCAGCCAACATCGTATCGATCCTGCCCTGCCTTACTCATCATCATTGGTACCGGAGAGAATCTCCACATCGAAGTCTGCCATGGAAAACATTGATGCCGCGACAGCTCTGTATTCAAACTTACTCAGACACTCTTCTAAACAGCAAGCCAAAGAATATCTTTTCAATCTGCTTAAAACAGATGATTTTTCATCACTAACTAAATAATATCTGACATGGACAAATTATTTTTCTCGGCAATTATCGGATTGATTGCCGGAGTCATAGACATCATTCCTATGATTATGCAGAAACTTCCCCGCTACTCCACCGTTTCGGCGTTTTTCCATTACTTCTTTGTTTCAATCATTATTCTCAATGTAGACATACCTCATATTCCCTGGTGGCTGGAAGGAGGTGTTGTAGGCTTGGCACTAACTATCCCGATGCTTATTCAAGTAGGACATTCGGATAAGAAATCTTTGCCAATAATAGCATTCAATGCTGTAATATTGGGAACATTGGTTGGACTTGCTGGACACTATATTTCAGTTTCCTAAATCCACACAGAGCAATGTAGGATTTGAGTCATCCTCCTCATTAGCTAAACCATATTGAGCCAATTTATCAATAGAAAGCAATGTATATGCCTTGTTGTTCCGGATAAGGGAAACGGGAGTATTTACAATTGCTTTCTCATTATAAGGCATGACATATCCTTTTTCCGAATGAGTCAACAATTCCCCGCTATTTGTATCCCATAGTGTATAATGCCTGCTCTCATTCCAGAAGAAATCATAAAACAACAGGTCATTCACCAATAAAGCATTTTCCGCTTTGATGCAATACTTCCCTTCCGTAAGCATACGTTCAAGATCGCCATTCAAATCTGTCGGCATCTTTAGTTTGCCCTGATTGATGGCCACAGCGGGAATGAGTTTTTCCTTTCTGCTGGCATACAGCGTATCATTAATCACAATACACACTTGGTCGTTTCCGTCTCTGAATCTGGGCACGATGTAGCCACCCGAAAAGCCCGTCACCGATTCAACATCGAAAGGAAAGAAAGATTGTTTCATGTTCCAGTCCTTATCAAAGAAGGCTACTAAGTGCGATTTCTGATATTCTCTTTTGTAGGTTCCCCAATATCCGTTGGATACACCAATAAAGTTGGATATACTATCTTTGGGGTATTCGCTGACGAAAGTCCCGTCCGGCTTATATAATTTAGTCTTATTAGGAGTAGCAACATAAATCAACTCTTTTTCTTCATCAAAAAAGCGGGAAAAGATGTCGGCATATTCTTCAGGTCCATTTCCTTTCCTGTCCATCACAGAAAGAAAAGAACCGTTTTCGGCATTAAAGAAATAAAAACTCGTCTTATCTCCGATAACTATGTACTTTGGAGTCACATTAAGCAGGTACGCATTAGCACTCAACAGGCATTTATCATTCGTTTCCAACCGGATCGTTTTCGGATTTTTGAAAAGAGATTGATATTGTGCCGAAGTGTAGTCCGCATCAAAGTGTTCGACGCCTTTATCAATACTGACTGTAGAAACCTGATCATGTGAACCTTTTTCTCCGGAACAAGCCGTGAGAAGAAAAAGAGAGATGCCGAGAAAGGAAATACAAGAGTGTCGCATATTGTTTTTTGTTATGTTGTAAATTGGACAAATTTATAAAAAAAAACGAATATACAAGATGTTATCTCAGAAAAATGAGAAGAATAAAAAAAGAAAAAATAAAAGTCGGAAAAACCAACCCAAATACTTGACTTCGCCTTTCTGATGTAGTATCTTTGTAGAGCTTTAAAAAACTGAATTTTAATATTAAACCTAAAACCTTAGCAAATGGCAAAACTGATTCTTTCTTTCTCCGAATTGGCCGGTATGTATTTCCCCGGTTGTTCCACTCCGAAAAATGCGGTAAGATCTTTACAACGAAGCATTAAAAGGTGTACAAATCTGGCGACTGCTTTAGTTGAAACGGGCTATCAGCCTTATAATCATCGTTGGCTCTCTCCCAAGCAATACGGGCTGATAATAGCGAATCTGGGTGATCCATTCCCGGAATAATAATAGACAATAAATAGAAAAGGCGGTTGTTCTTCATAAGAATCATCGCCTTTTTTGTTGATATTTATCAAATTTAGGCCTAAAAGAGGCTTTTTACGTTTTTAATAAACGTTGAGCACATTCTTTAAAAACGTTCCCGTTATTCTTAAAAAACGAATAACAGGAAGCTGAACAAGGCAGAAAAGCGCCTATAATTTGTCTATATTTGAGACTATGATATATTCTATTTACTTAGCATAAACGAACTTTACATTTTTACAACACCTGACATATAGCATGAACTGATAATCAAAAAACGACTTTAAATTCTACGATAAACTTCATCAAATGGTACTCTGCACCGTTCTCCCCAGATTCCTTTATTTCCGTCCCGTATTCCACAGGGGATAACCATATTTATTTCAGCACCATGAGGCAATTTCAGTATCCTTTTTAGCCGACGGCTATCTAAACCTTCCAGAGGACAAGTGTCATACCTTTCGTTTGCCATAGCAATCATAAACGTTTGAGCAGCGAGTGCACAAGATTTATGGGCAGTCACGCGCATATCATTTTCGGAGACTTCGAGCATTATCGGGCGGAAAATGCTGATGATATTAACCAGTAGTTTTCTGAATAATCCCAAAATTCCAAAGAAACGGGCATAAACAAACGGCATCAATTTGCCATAGTATAATTCCCGGTTTTTGATGCGTTTGGCCTGACGTTCTTTCGGACTGTAACGCCGGATATTCTCCCGCTCGAAGTCAAGTACAAACCGCGCATGTTTCCTGTACCAATCACGCCGCACCACGAAAACGACTATTTGTGAAGCTGTAGAAGTGGCTTTCTGATCGAGACAAGCTCTTGAAACCTTTGCCAGTAATTCGGGCTGAGTGATATGATAGAACTCCCACAACTGCATATCCGAGCTGTTGGGAGCTAATGTTGCCAATTCCAGACAATGTTTTATTCGTTCCGGATCTATCAGTTTTGTTCTGTCATACGCTCGCACAGAGCGACGATAATGGAGGACTTCGTCTAAATTCATAATGCTGTAAAATGTTATAATACTATTATACTTTTCCTTAGAGCTAAAAAACTTCAGGATACCCATAGAATTAATTCTATAGTATAAGATTAAAAACATCTCCATAAGCTAATTGTTCCTCAACTAACCGGACTTTTCGTGTAATCAGAATATCGATGTGCTGTATATCACTAATTCGTGATGCTTTCCCAAACCAGTTTATTGTCCCTTTATGAATTTGGTTATTTTTCACCATTGTGTGAATGGTCGAAACAGACTATTTTTGCAAAAAATTAATCATTCATAATCTATTAAGCAATGAAAAGTAATACTATTTGTCAAGTAATTCTTGCAGGAAGCATCATATTGGCTTCTTGCCAATCTAACAATTCTGCTAAGCAAGATGAGTCTCAACAAACAATGAACGAAACAGTTATGAACAAAGTTACAGATTGCAAAATCAGTGCGGGAAACATCACTTTCACTAATGCCATCAATGGAGCTGAAAATTGCGTGAAACTGCTTGATGATGGCGCATTGGAATTCCATTGTGCCGAAGGACTGGATTTCTTCAGTGACCCGAATGGAAAACTGTCAAATACAACGCTTCCTATTCTGCTTGTCCCCGTTGAGAACACGAAACCTTTTACGTTAATAGCCAAGGTTACTCCGGAATTCACAACGGAGGGATTGTATAATGCAGCTGACCTTTTTGTATATTCTTGTGATTCACTCTGGCAGAAACTGGCATTTGAACAGGATGAATACGGTAACCACCGTATTGTTACAGTAAGAACACAAGGAACATCCGATGATAATAATCATGATAAATTAGATGTTTCATCTGTTTACCTGAAGATTTCATCTGATACAAAAACCATTGCCAGCTATTATTCCATCGACAAGAAAAGATGGAACATGGTTCGTCTATACAAGAATTGTTATCCCAAGAACATCTATTTGGGCATCAGTAGCCAGTGTCCTCAAAAAGGCAGCTGCACAAGTCGTTTTGAAGAAATTTCTTTGTCTCACGATAATGTTAGCGATTTCCGCTTGGGAGAATAAACCATTATATATTGAAAGTGTAATTTTGCGGAATCCTACCTTTTTCAATATACTTGTTATTTCTTCCTCCGAATAATACCTTTCCCAAATGATGAAATGTTTGGCTGTGTCTTCAAGTATCAGGTTATATTGATATGCAAAAACTTTGTTCTCCGGATAATGGAATGTTTGGCTTAGAAGTAAATATTCACTTTCATTCCAGAACCCACCGCAAGGGGCATATTTCCAATCCCGGCTTTCCTGTCTGTCATCAATAATCCCTTCCGAGAAAACATCAAAAATGAGAATACCTCCATCAGTCAGCGAAAAATATATATTGTCCAGCAATCGGTCGCGATCACTATCCGGATGGGTTCCCATATCACAATAGATCATGGTGATTGCATCGTACTTACCCATAGGATAATTATTGATGTAGTCACCCAAAATATAGTTGATTTCCTCCCGTTTTCCAATGGCATATTCTATAGAAGCTTTATTAAAATCAATGCCCGTCACCATATAATCCTTATCTGCTAAAAGCGATGTGTACAGTCCCGGACCGCAACCTAAATCAAGCAAATGACTTTGGGGCTTTGTGTGCTGGAGTATGAAATCCACTATCTTCAGAACTGATTCCCGCTTTCGGCTGGCACCATCAGATTGCGGATCAAGGTGATCTTTTAATATCTGCTGCTGAATATACGGGTCGGTCCAAATGTTATGAGCGGACTTTTCAAATAAAACAGGTTTATGATCTATGATTCTCATGCTTTCTTGTAGATAGTTCTTTCATATTATTCATTAATAGCTCATTGGCAAACAAAAATCTGTTTTTCCGAATAATCACAAAATGCTTCTTCTTCAAAACTGCCAAACTTATGAAGAATTTCAAAACCGTTCCATTCCAGGTATGAATCTAACTCTTGAGGAAAGAATAGCCTCATATCCAAATTTTGAACAGAATCAAACTCACCATTAATGAAATAGTGCCATTCTATGCGATTTATCTGAGTTTTGCTCTCGTATCGCATCATCTGCTTTATCAATACTTCTCTCCCATCTTTGGTGGTATATTCAGCAATTTCTATTGGCTCTTTTTCATGTTCTACAATGTATTGGATATTGGGATTAAAACAATCTAACAAAAATATGCCTCCTGCTTTGAGATGATTTTTAACCACACGTAATGCTTTAAACAAATCTTCATTTTGATATAAATGATGGATCGAATTGAAAGGAATAAAGACAAGGTCATATTTCTTCTTTAAATCGAGAATTCTGATGTCAGCCTCAATAAATTCTATTTCTAATCCTGCTCCGGCAGCTTTTACTTTCGCTTGTTCAAGCATAGAAGCAGTGTAGTCTACCCCGCTGATATCATATCCTTCCTGTGCTATCGGAATAGTAAGTCTGCCTGTACCGCAACAAAGTTCAAGTATACAGGCAGACTTGTTTTTAGGCAGCCATCGCTTGTAAAATAGCAAATCATCTATATGGGTATTCATTCCATCATAAATATTCGCATCATAAATTAAATCCCCAACTTTATAATTGCTATTCATCTGATTCTTCAATATCTGGTGAGTACTAGTATTTACTGTTAAACATACAAAGGTAGTACTATTTATCGTGTTTTTTCCTATCTTTGCAGATATTCTTAAGAGAACTACAGATGTATTACAATAACCTGTTTACTACAAACAATCCCCCGGTAGCAGTCTAAAAGCTGAGCAACCGGATTCCATTTATATCATTTTCCTACCTTTCAAGGGTATTGGAATAGAAGGATTATACCTATTCCTTATTCAAGGTTGTTCAGCCAAATCTTTTGGTTTTATTAATATAAAAACAACTTTGAAATGAAAAATCTGAAATATATTTTCATGGTTCTGCTCGGTGGAACCATGTATGGTACGATGTCTTCCTTTGTGAAACTATCGTACACAAAAGGCTTCAATGCCGCTGAAATATCTTTTTGGCAGGCTTTTATCGCCGCCTTATTACTTGCAATATATGCTTTTTTCACAAGAAAGAATATCAAGGGTAAGTTGACCTTCGGCAATTTTATATTCTTACTTTTTACAGGCAGTGCTATCGGACTAACAAATTTCTTTTATTATGAATCCGTAAGTTACATCTCGGCATCATTGGCTATCGTCATCCTTATGCAGTTCACATGGTTCAGCCTGTTGTTGGAATGGCTTATATTTAAAAGCAAACCGTCCAAACCTGAATTGATTACTGTTTCATTTATCTTGGTCGGAACGATAATGGCTGGAAATATCCTTGGGGCAAAAGCATGGGAGTTTTCGATGAAAGGCGTCCTGTTTGCATTAAGCTCTTCACTCACTTATACCGTGTATATCATAGCCAACAGTCGGGTTAGCAAGAGTGTTCGTTGGCAAACTAAAAGCATGGTTATAATGATGGGATCTTCATTGTGTCTATTTTCAATAAACAGTGAAATAATTCTGTCAAGTGATTATCTAAATGACAAATTCTTCTGTTGGGCTATATTTCTTGCCGTTGTGGGTACGACTGTTCCGACAGCCTTGTTTGCCTCCGGCATTTCAAAGATTGGTGTCGGTATCAGTTCTATACTAATGACTGTAGAGCTTCCCGTTGCCATTATTTGTGCAAGAATAGTGTTGAAAGAGCAAATAGGTTCCCTGCAAATTGTTGGAATAGTGATTATGCTTGCATCTATTTGCATAATGAATTATTATAAAGTTTATAAATCTAAAAGGTGAATATATAGGTTTTACGATAAAAAGATAAAAAAAGAATCGCACGGTATTTGGGGTAAAGTATTGGTTCTTATTTAGATAGAAATGTATATTAATATTTTCCTCCGAATTATTTGTTTAAAGGTACCGAAAGGGGACAATCTCCCTTGTGCCGTATAGTACCTTTGCAAAGTCATCTGAAACAAATGACAACAGTAAACCTTATTTTTTCAACCTATTAAACTTTAATTATTATGGCTTTAGAGTATGTAGTGACCAAGAGAGTGTTTGGCTTTGACGACACAAAGACTGAGAAGTATGTAGCAAAATCTGTACGTTCGGGACAGATGAGTTTTAGTAAAACGTGTGCAAAGGTCAGTCGACTTTGCGGAGTCCATCGAAAAGTGGTAGATTTGGTAGTCAGCGGTCTGGTTGATATGATGGCGGAGGATATTGATGACGGAAAGAGCGTTCAATTGGGAGAGTTCGGCATCTTTCGCCCCACCATTAAGGCCAAAAGTGCGGATACCGCAGAAGGTGTTACGGCAAGCAATATAGTACGTAAGCGTATTGTATTCACTCCAGGGAAGATTTTCCAACGTACTTTGGGAGAAATGAGCGTAACCCGCGCCATTCCCATTGATACAGATTATACGGATGGAAGCAGTTCCGGTGGTAACGGTAGCGGCGGTAGCCAGGGAGGTGACGGTGGTATAGAGGATGATCCGTTAGGATAATGCCAAATTAAAGTAGCGAAAGAACTTCGCTACTTTTTTTGTTTCTATACCTATTTATATGGATAATATCTCTTATTTTTGCACATATTATAACTATAAATAGGTAATATGGAAACATCAAAAGTCTACTACACAGACCTGCGTACCTCTCCTACTTCCAATCTTCTGGATAAGATGGAGCGCCTGGTAAAGCGGGCAGGTATTGAACAGCTACCCTTAAAAGACAGTTTTGTCGCTATCAAGATTCACTTCGGTGAGCCGGGAAACCTTGCTTATCTTCGTCCGAACTACGCGGCTCGCATGGCAAACCTATTGCGCAACAATGGTGCAAAACCTTTCTTGACGGACTGTAACACACTATATTCAGGCCGTCGTGCCAATGCCGTCGATCACCTGCAAAGCGCAATGGAAAACGGTTATAATCCTATATCCGCCCAATGCCAGGTCATCATCGGAGATGGATTAAAAGGTACGGATTGCCGGGAAATTCCCTTGAACGGTGAGTACTGTACCGCCCCCAAGATTGGTACTGCCATAGCCGATGCGGATATTATCATCAGCATGAATCACTTTAAAGGGCACGAACAGGCCGGCTTTGGCGGAGCTTTAAAGAATTTAGGCATGGGCTGTGCCAGCGTAGCCGGAAAATTGGAACTACATTCGGCCTCTCAACCCAAAATAGATACGGGAAGTTGTATCGGCTGCAATATCTGCGTAAAGCACTGTGCACACGATGCCGTACACCTGAATGCAGGACGCAAAGCAGAAATAGATTACACTAAATGCGTAGGTTGCGGACAGTGTGTCGCCTTGTGCCAGTATGACGGCGCCATTATGGGCGATGAAGATACGTCCGAACGCTTAAACTATAAGATTGCCGAATATTCACTGGCCGTAGTGAAAGATAAGCCCAACTTCCACATCAGTTTTATAATGAATGTATCTCCGGAATGTGACTGTTGGAATCATAATGATGCTGCTATTGTTCCCGACCTCGGTATTCTGGCTTCTACAGACCCGGTGGCTCTGGATAAAGCATGCGCGGATATGGTCATCCAAGCTCCTATACTGCACACAGGTAACCGCCTTTCTGCCGGACATGAGCACGATGATTTGTGCGGCCATGACAAGTTCCACATGATGCACCCGGATACGGACTGGCTGGCCGGATTGCGCCATGCGGGAAAGATCGGATTGGGCAATATGCAATATGAATTGGTGAAGATTTAAACCTTTTTTGTCCAAAAGAGTCTTAATACAAACATACCGATACAAAACCTGTAAGGATTGAGACAAATCTTCAAACAAAATGAACGCTCATCTCCTACTTTTGTATTTTGAAGAAACATAATAATAACAAATTAAAATCTAATTTATTGAATAATGGAAACATCTGCTAAACTCTACTCTTTGTCGTTCAGCAACGTAAAGACCTATTTATTCGTATTCCTATTTGTTGCAGGAAATATAGCATTGCCGCAGCTTTGCCATTTGGTTCCCATGGGTGGACCGACTTTGCTGCCTATCTATTTCTTTACACTGATTGCCGCCTATAAATTCGGCTTCCGTGTAGGACTGCTTACGGCTTTACTTTCTCCGGTGATTAATCATTTATTGTTTGGCATGCCCGCTGCCGCCGCATTGCCTGTGTTGCTCATTAAATCCGGTTTGCTTGCAGGAGCCGCTGCATTTGCTGCACGATATACAAAAAAGATATCCTTAGTTGCATTGCTTGGTGTGATTCTTGCTTACCAGGTGATAGGCACTGTTTTTGAATGGGCTATATGTGGTAACTTCTTCCTGGCCGTACAAGATTTCCGTATCGGCATTCCGGGTATGCTGATCCAATGGTTCGGTGGTTACGCTCTGCTGAAAGCTATTTCCAAACTTTAATAATAGACTATCTCCCATATCAATATGGCAAAAACAATGGAAGAAGTGCTGGAACGCTTCCGCACAATTGAATTCCACGATGATTTTGATATGATCGTGGCTATTGCTAATGGCGGTATCGTTCCGGCAGGTATCATCAACCAGCGATTGCAAAAAGAAGTGCATCTGCTACGTATCAATTTGCGGGATGAATACCAACATCCGAAGTACGATGCACCCCAGTTGCTTGCTCCGGTTGACTTTGATTTTAAAGATAAAAGCATCTTATTGGTAGATGACCGTATTAAGACAGGCTCTACCATTCGTCTGGCGTGCGAATTACTGAAGGAGGCACGTCTGATAAAAACATTCGCAGTCAATGGTACGGCAGATTATGCCTTGTTTGACGAGACGTGTTTTAAGTTCCCGTGGATACTATAAGTAATTAATAATTAGCAATTAATAATTTGAAAAGGGCCTATGGATAGAAGGGATTTCTTAAAGACTCTGGCGGTAACGGGTGCGGTGGTGACCGTACAGCGTTCCGAAGCAATGGACATACTGGCGCAAAAGTTGACAAATGCTGGCGGTGGTAAGGTGGATCTGGTAGCTGTGATGGGTGGAGAACCGGAAACGATGTTCCGGCGTGCTATCACAGAAATGGGTGGTATGAAGCAGTTTATCAAACCGGGACAAAAGGTAGTGGTTAAACCCAATATCGGTTGGGACAAAGTACCTGAACTGGCTGGTAATACAAATCCGAAGCTGGTTGCGGAAATTGTAAAGCAATGTCTTGCCGCAGGCGCCAAGGAGGTTACGGTATTTGATCATACCTGTGATGACTGGCAGAAATGCTACAAGAACAGCGGCATTGAAGAAGCTGCCAAAGCTGCGGGTGCCAAGGTTATGCCGGCTCATCTGGAAAGCTACTACAAACCAGTCTCATTGCCCAAAGGTGTACGCATGAAAAGTGCCAAGGTACACGAAGCCATTCTGAATAGTGATGTATGGATCAATGTACCCATTCTGAAAAACCATGGAGGTGCCAATTTGACGATTTCCATGAAGAATCACATGGGTATTGTCTGGGATCGCGGTTTCTTCCATTCCAACGACTTGCAACAATGTATTGCCGATATCTGTACAATGGATAAGAAAGCAGTGCTGAATGTAGTGGATGCCTATCGCATTTTGAAAACGAATGGCCCGCGCGGACGTTCTGCTTCGGATGTGGTATTAACCAAAGGATTATTTATTTCACAAGATATCGTGGCTGTAGATACAGCTGCCACCAAATTCTTTAACCAAGTTCGCGAAATGCCGCTTGAAAGCGTGGCTCACCTTGCTAACGGGCAGGCATTGAAAATTGGAACGATGGATTTGGATAAGTTGAATGTGAAGCGTATCAGGCTTTAATTCAAGCTATATAAAGTATACACACTTATGTTGAGAAAAGCACGTATTATACTGTCCGTTGTCATCTTCGGGCTGATAACTTTTTATTTTCTGGATTTTGCGGAAATATTGCCAAATAATTTCCACAGACTGGCGCATATACAGTTTGTACCGGCATTGATGTCACTCAGTTTTATCATCCTGGTAGTACTGGTACTGATTACCTTGTTATTGGGACGTATCTATTGCTCTACAATTTGCCCAATGGGTATCTTTCAGGACATAGTGACCTGGATTTCTAAAAAAACGGCAAAGAAAAAGAAACGTTTCCGCTATTCGCCTGCCAAGAATATGCTGCGTTGGGGAGTATTGGGTGTAACAGCAATAGCTTTTCTTTTTGGATTTACGGTCATTTTAGGTCTGCTCGATCCTTACAGCGCTTTCGGACGTATGACGGTCAATGTGTTTAAACCCGTGTATATGTTAGGAAACAATTTGCTGGAAAGTATATTTTCAAGTTTCAATAACTATACCTTCTATCAGGTGGATGCTTCTCTCCTGAGTATCTCGTCCTTTATTATCGGACTGTTGACGTTTTTGGTAATTGGTTTTCTGGCATGGAAATACGGGCGTACCTGGTGCAACACAATATGCCCGGTAGGCACGTTACTCGGCTTTCTGAGCCGCTACTCACTGTTTAAAGTACGTATCGATGCAGAAAAATGCAATCATTGCGGATTGTGTGCCACTAAATGCAAAGCCTCATGTATCAATAGCCCGGAACAAACCATTGACTACAGCCGTTGCATAGATTGCTTTGATTGTTTGGGTGAGTGTCGCCAGAATGCACTTAGCTATACCATTTCCTTTAAAACCAAGAAACAGGTGACTGACGCTTCCAAACGCCGCTTTTTGCTTGCCGGGCTGACAACTGCCGCCGCAACTCCCAAAGTAATGGCGCAAGCCCAGAATGTAGCTGCGGCTGCAGCCGGAATGAAAAGTGATAAACGCCAGACACCTATAACGCCGCCGGGATCTGTCAGTCAGGAACATTTTCAGGCACATTGCACTTCGTGCCACCTGTGTGTCAGTAAATGTCCCTCTCATGTATTGAAACCTGCTTTTATGGAGTATGGTTTAGGAGGAATGATGCAGCCGACCGTCTTCTTTGAAAAAGGTTTCTGCAATTTTGATTGTACTGTATGCGGGGATGTCTGTCCCAATGGAGCTATCCTGCCACTGACGAAAGCGCAAAAACACCTAACACAGATGGGCAAAGTTGTTTTCATCAAAGAGAATTGCATCGTCTATCGGGACGGTACCAGTTGCGGGGCTTGTTCGGAGCATTGCCCTACGCAAGCTCTGTCTATGATTCCTTTCAAGGACGGGTTGACAATTCCTCATATTGATACGGAAATTTGTGTAGGTTGTGGCGGTTGTGAATACGTCTGCCCTGCCCGCCCTTTCCGCGCCGTATACATCGAAGGAAATGTCGTACAGCAAGATGCTAAACCCTTCACCGATAATCATCAGGAAGAAATTCAGGTAGATGATTTCGGCTTTTGATTGAATATTTTCCCGATTCCCACTGACGCCTGTCTTCGATTGTATAAATTGGGGGCAGGCGTTGCTTTTTCTCTATACTTAGCACATTTTTCTCCCTTTTTACTTTCAACCTACGATAAAATCACTAATTTCGTGGCGAACAAATATATGGTAGATTTTTTACATGGAGGCAACATCAAATAATTGGTTTACGAACAAATATCCTATAGGATATGCTTTGAGCGGTGGTTTTATCAAGGGTTTCGCGCATCTGGGCGTGATGCAGTCATTGTTGGAACATGACATCAAACCTAATATCCTTTCGGGAGTAAGCGCAGGGGCTTTGGCAGGTGTGTTTTATGCAGACGGTAACGAACCGCATAAAGTGCTGGATTATTTCTCCGGGCATAAATTCCAGGACCTGACCAAATTAGTCATACCGAAAGTGGGATTGTTCGAGTTAGGCGAATTTATTGATTTCCTGAAAACCAATTTGAAAGCAAAGACGATGGAAGAATTGCAAATACCTCTCATCATCACTGCAACCGACCTTGATCACGGACGTGTGGTGCATTTCCACAAAGGGAATATTGCCGAACGTGTGGCAGCTTCCTGCTGTATGCCTGTCCTCTTCTCTCCTGTAAAAATAGAAGGAACGCATTATGTAGATGGTGGGGTATTTATGAACTTACCTGTATCTACCATCCGGCGTGTTTGCAGCAAAGTGGTGGCAGTAAATGTTAGTCCGCTACTGGCGCACAAATATAAGATGAATATTGTAAGTATTGCCATGCGTTCCTACCACTTCATGTTCCGTGCCAATACATTCCCTGAACGGGAAAAAGCGGACTTATTAATAGAACCGTATAACCTGGAGGGATACAGCAATACTGAACTGGAAAAAGCAGAAGAGATATTTATGCAGGGATACAATGCCGCTAACACTCTTCTGGATCAGTTGAAAGCGGATCAGGGAACCATCTGGAAAGATGAAAATAATTATCAAATCATAAAATAAAAATAGAATGGGGAAAGATGAAAAAATGATTATCTATCAAGTGTTTACGCGCTTGTTTGGTAACAATCATAATCACTGCATCAATAACGGGAACATAACGGAAAACGGATGCGGTAAAATGGCAGACTTTACAGCCAAGGCACTCAATGAAATAAAGAAGTTGGGAGCTACCCATATTTGGTATACCGGTATCATAGAGCATGCCACGCAAACGGATTATCGCCGTTACAATATACGTCCCGATCATCCGGCTATTGTTAAGGGAAAAGCAGGCTCTCCTTATGCCATCAAGGATTATTATGACGTGGATCCAGACTTGGCAAATGATGTACAGGAACGTATGAAGGAATTTGAAAATCTGGTACAACGTACTCATCGTAGCGGTCTGAAAGTCATTATTGATTTTGTTCCGAATCATGTTGCCCGCCAATATCATTCGGATGCACAACCTGACGGAACTTCACAGTTGGGTGCAAATGATGATCCTAATTACGCTTTCAGCCCATATAATAATTTTTACTATATCCCTCAATCCGAATTGCACGGTCAGTTTGATATGAAAGGATCGGCTGCGGAACCTTATAAAGAATGTCCTGCCAAGGCTACGGGGAACAATCGTTTCGATGCTTATCCCAATATCACCGACTGGTACGAAACCGTGAAACTGAATTATGGAGTGGACTATCAGAATGGTGGAACCTGTCACTTCAATCCCACTCCGGACACCTGGACAAAGATGCTGGATATCCTTCTTTTCTGGGCAGACAAGAATATTGACGGTTTTCGTTGTGATATGGCGGAAATGGTTCCGGTTGAGTTCTGGGAATGGGTGATTCCACAAGTGAAAGAGAAGCATCCTGATTTGTTATTCATTGCAGAGGTTTATAATCCGGCAGAATATCAGAATTACTTATTCCGCGGAAAATTTGATTATCTATATGATAAGGTAGGGCTTTATGATACGCTTCGCAATGTGATTTGCGGCTATGATTCGGCTATGGCCATTACCCGTTCCTGGCAAAGTCTGGGTGGCATCGAGAAACGGATGATGAATTTCCTGGAGAACCATGACGAACAGCGCATTGCTTCTGATTTCTTCGCCGGAAATCCGCGTAAAGCCATTCCGGGATTGATTGTTTCAGCTTGTATGAATACCAATCCGATGATGATTTATTTCGGGCAAGAATTCGGTGAACTGGGCATGGATAGTGAAGGTTTCAGTGGCAGAGACGGGCGTACCACTATTTTTGATTATTGGAGCGTGGATACCATTCGTCGCTGGCGGAATGGTGGGAAGTTCGATGGCAAGATGCTGACGGAAGACCAAAAACACATCTATAGTATCTACCAACGCATCCTGACGCTTTGCAACAAAGAAAAAGCAATCACTGAAGGAGAATTCTTCGATCTGATGTATGCCAACACAAATGGCTGGCGCTTCAATGAGCATAAGCAATACACATTCTTGCGCAAAGCTGGAAAAGAATTGTTGTTCATTATCGTGAACTTTGACCACATTTCAGTAGATGTAGCTATCAATGTGCCTTCTCATGCCTTTGATTTCCTGCAAATACCGCAGATGGATATTTATCCGGCAGTAGATTTGTTAACCGGAAAGACGGAAAGTATTAGTTTGCTGCCTTATAAGGCTACGGAAATCTCAGTAGAGGGATACAGTGGAAAGATGTTGAAAATCAAGCTATAATAAGATTTCTACCACGGAGTTCTGTTCTACTCCGTGGTTCTTTCTCCTTCCAGTTTTTCCTTCAGTCTGTACAGACGCGTAATGGCTGGATTGTAAAACTCATCCGGATAATGCGCTTTGATATCGTTTATATTTGCCACTACGTATTGTCTAAGATTCACAATCTTTTCGGCCTCACTTAGTTGTAACTCTTTGGGTAACTGTGTGTTCTCAGCCCACTTCATCAGGGCATTCACACTTTCCTCATCATAAGTACATCAAAAACAGAAGCGTCTGTTTGATTGATAAATGTGTAAGGAGCATCGGTTTACCAGAGCCGATGCTTTTTTTGTCCCTCTTTGTAGCATGTTAGGAAAATTATGCGTAATTTTGTCAGATAATAAGGAAAATACCAATATGAACATCCCTGTTATTTTTCAATTCTTGAAAGAAGTGTCCGCTAACAATAATCGCGAATGGTTCAATGCTCATAAGGACTTGTATGAAGAAGCCCGTGGGGAGTTTGAGAACTTGTTATCGGCTATAATTACCCGTATCTCGCTTTTCGATGAAAGTATTCGTGGCGTTCAAGTCAAAGACTGTACTTACCGGATTTATCGTGATACGCGCTTTTCGCAGGACAAGACCCCGTATAAAACTCATTTGGGCGGATACATCAACGCCCGCGGTAAGAAATCAGACCACTGCGGTTACTATGTTCACATTGAACCGGGCAACTGCCTGTTGGCAGGTGGTAGCTATTGTCTGCCTCCTAAGACGCTGAAAGCCGTGCGACAGGCAGTGTATGATAACATAGACGAATTTCGCGGTATAGTTGAAAATCCGGATTTCAAGCAATACTTCCCGGTGATAGGCGAAGACTTCCTGAAAACAGTTCCCAAAGGGTTTCCAAAGGATTTTGAATATGTACAATATCTGAAATGCAAGGAATACACCTGTTACTGCAATCAACCGGACAGCTTCTTTCTGGCATCTGATTGCGTGGATCGTACGGCGGAAATTTTCAAGCAAATGAAACCTTTTGCTGATTTCCTGAACTACACGATTGACGACTTTGAATAAAATTTGATCATAATATAACTAACTTAAAACATTAAAGCTATGGTAGTAGATAGATTAGAAAATTTAGAAAAATATGCATCGTTGAACCCCTTGTTCGCCCAAGCTATTGAATTCTTGCAATCACATGACTTGAACGCAATGGAAATTGGCAAAACCGAACTGAAAGGTAAAGACCTGGTTGTAAACGTAGCTCAAACTACCCCAAAAGCTAAAGAACAAGCCAAACTGGAAACACACAATGAATTTATAGATATTCAGATTCCTCTCTCCGGTGTGGAAGTAATGGGCTATACTGCAGGAAAAGATTGTGTACCGGCTAATGCTCCCTACAATGCAGAGAAAGATATTACTTTCTTCGAAGGACTGGCTGAAACTTATATCACTGTAAAACCTGGAATGTTTGCTATATTCTTCCCTCAAGACGGACATGCTCCCGGCATTTCTCCCGACGGTGTAAAGAAAGTCATTGTGAAAGTGAAAGCATAATAATCCAATCAAAAACTCATCCTTTATGGAAACATTGAACTTGATTAAGAACGACCCGTGGCTGGAACCTTTCGAAGATGCCATCAAAGGCCGTCATCAGCATGCGTTAGACAAAGAAGCTGAGCTGACGAACAAAGGGAAGCAGACCTTGTCTGATTTTGCTTCGGGATATTTATATTTCGGACTTCACCGTACTGCTGACGGCTGGGTTTTCCGTGAATGGGCACCCAACGCCACAGAAATATTTATGGTGGGTACATTCAATGAATGGAAAGAACTAAAGAAATATAGTCTGAAACGTAAGGATTATGGTGTTTGGGAAATCAAACTTCCGGCAGATGCCATGAGACACGGAGACTTATACAAACTCATTGTACATTGGGAAGGTGGTTGTGGAGAACGTATTCCTGCCTGGGCAACACGAGTGGTACAGGACGAACATACCAAGATTTTCAGTGCACAGGTCTGGGCACCGGAAAAGCCATATAAAGTTAAGAAGCGTACATTTAAACCTAATACGGATCCTTTGCTTATCTACGAATGCCATATCGGTATGGCACAACAGGAAGAAAAAGTAGGAACTTATAATGAGTTCCGTGAAAAAACTCTTCCACGCATTGCTAAAGCCGGATACAATTGCATTCAAATCATGGCAATCCAGGAACATCCCTATTATGGTAGTTTCGGTTACCATGTATCCAGTTTCTTTGCCGCTTCTTCCCGTTTCGGTACTCCGGAAGAACTGAAAGAGTTGATCGATACTGCACACGGATTGGGCATTGCAGTGATTATGGACATCGTTCATTCTCATGCAGTAAAGAATGAAGTGGAAGGCTTGGGCAATTTTGCCGGTGATCCGAATCAATACTTCTACCCTGGTGCTCGACGTGAACACCCGGCTTGGGACTCACTTTGTTTCGACTATGGAAAAAATGAAGTGATTCATTTCCTTCTCTCCAACTGTAAGTATTGGCTTGAGGAATATGGATTCGACGGTTTCCGCTTTGATGGTGTAACATCTATGCTCTATTACAGTCACGGATTGGGTGAAGCTTTCTGTAACTATGGAGACTACTTCAATGGCCATCAGGACGACAATGCCATCTGTTACCTGACACTTGCCAACAAACTTATCCACGAAGTAAATTCCAAAGCAATAACGATTGCTGAAGAAGTATCGGGAATGCCCGGTCTTGCTGCTAAAGTTGAAGACGGAGGCTATGGTTTTGACTACCGTATGGCAATGAATATCCCCGATTATTGGATCAAGACCATCAAAGAAAAAATAGACGAAGATTGGAAACCGTCCAGCATGTTCTGGGAAGTAACCAATCGTCGTAAAGATGAGAAGACCATATCTTATGCAGAAAGTCATGACCAGGCATTAGTGGGTGATAAGACGATTATCTTCCGTTTGATAGATGCCGATATGTACTGGCATATGCAGAAAGGTGATGAAAACTATACTGTGAATCGTGGTATTGCCCTCCACAAGATGATACGTTTACTGACTTCAAGTACTATCAATGGTGGTTACCTTAACTTCATGGGCAACGAATTCGGTCATCCTGAATGGATTGATTTTCCACGCGAAGGTAATGGATGGTCATGCAAGTATGCCCGCCGTCAGTGGGATCTGGTGGATAACAAGAATCTTACTTACCACTATATGGCCGACTTTGATGCTGATATGCTCAAAATCATTAAGAGTGTGAAAGCTTTCCAGACAACACCTGTTCAGGAAATCTGGCACAATGACGGTGATCAGGTATTGGCATACATGCGTAAGGATTATGTCTTTGTGTTCAACTTCAATCCGAAACAGTCATTTACCGATTATGGTTTCTTGGTTTCTCCGGGCACATATGAAGTAGTATTGAATACGGATAATCCCGCTTATGGCGGTAATGGATTGGCTGATGACACTGTAAAACATTTCACTATTGCTGATCCTCTTTATGAAAAAGAGAAAAAGGAATGGTTGAAGTTATATATTCCTGCCCGGACAGCAGTAGTATTGAAGAAAACAAAATAAATAATATACCATAAATAAGAAAGCCGTGTCAGGAAATTCCAACACGGCTTTTTTTCTTTTTTCGATAGATTATTTCAATTGCGCTTCAATTTGCGGCAATAGTTTCTTAATATTATCTATCATACTTTTTTCACGAGGTTTGTCTGCCGAGAGTAAGGGGAGTGCACGTTCCAGATACGTTTTAGCATTCTGGAAGTTCTTGTCGGCAATTTCTTTCTGTGCATCGTACTTAGCTTTATCTGAATTAGCTAATGGTGCTGCATTCTTCAGAACTAAAGCTGCCTTATTATAAGAAAGCGTACCCAAGCTGTACAATGCGTTGGTATTCTTTTCATCGTCAGCAAGTACTTGTTTGAAAGCTTCTTCTGCATCATCCAGTTTATTAGCCTTTTGCGCTTTAATACCGGCATTCAGATAATAATTAGCATGAAGTCTTTTCAATGTCTTGTTTTCCGGAGCCGCTTCTATACCCTCTTTCAGAGTAGCAAGATACTCACTGTCTTTTTTCAAATCCTTCAATGCACCGGCTTTACCTACATATGCATTTCCCAGATTGTATTTCTTTTGAATAGCAATATCAAAATACTTGAGAGCATCTTCCGGTTTTTTGATTTTATCGGCACAGACGCCACAGTTGTAAGCGATAACAGAATCCTGATTGTTTGTCTGTGTCAAGTAGGTACTGAATTTTGTAAATGCTTCCTGGTAATTTTTAGCTTCAAGTGCTGCCTTTCCTTCGTTAATCAGATTTCCAGGGTCCGTAGTTTGTGCAAAAAAGTTAGTTGCTGCACAGCAAAGTGCAATGGATAACAAAAATTTTTTCATGTGCTTTAAATTTTAAAAGTTGATATCCCAAAATTAGTGTTCATAGCTATAGAAGCAAAACCATTTTAACTTTTTTGTAGTTTTTAGGACAGATGTAACAAATGTTATTTTACGTAAATTTCAAAAACAAGCTGATTACGGAACTCTGTCATTTCAAAGGCAGCAAATAACTTGAAAAAAATCGTGGGAAAAGGATCAAATACGAAAGAAGAAAAGAGGGACTCAGATGTATTATATGAAGGCACAAAGCAGTTACGCATGCAATCTACCTTAAATTGGCCTATGGTTCATAACCTTCATAATAATAAGATTGAGTAATCCCTTTGAATATAACTTCCCGATCATTTACCTGATCAGTGAGTGCTTGATACAGTAAAGTACGCAGTTCCAAGTCATTAATCGGGCTTCGCTCCATTGCTTGCAAATACAGATGCTTATCCACATTCCGCCAATCAACAACTCTTTTAAGATTCTTTTTTAATATCATATCAAGCCAAATGCGCATAGTCCTTCCATTTCCCTCCATAAAAGGATGGGCTATGTTCATTTCAACATATTTCGCTATTATTTCATCAAATGTTGTTTCAGGCATTTTTTCTATTACAGGTAATATGACATCAAGATACATGCAGTTGGCAAAACGAAAGTTTCCCTTTGCTATATTCAGAATACGCACCTTTCCGGCGAATTCATACAAACCGTCAAACAAATAGCAGTGTATATCGCATAATCCTTTTACCGTCCCTATTTCGATACAACTTATATCACCGGTATCAAACAGGGCATGAGCTTTTACAAGGCTCAACTTATCTATTTCGTTTGCGATTCGAACGCAAGACCCACGCCTTAGAAGGGCGTTGCTCTATCCAGCTGAGCTACGGAACCATCCTTAATTGCGGTGCAAAGGTACGCTTTTCTGTGAAATTTGCAAAGATTTTACGCAGAAAATATTTTGTAAATAGATGCTTTTATATCCGATTAGATGTTATAATCCTAATGGTAAACCAGTTACATACCATAAAATAAATAACAAAGTCCAGGCTAATAATATATAGAGAGAATATCTCCAGGTATATTTCAGTAATGAACCATAGGTCGCTTGCTTATCATATTGCTGCATGTAAGTAAGGATAAGAGGCATGTAGAACATGAAAGGAGTGATAGCATTGGTGGCACTGTCTCCAATACGAAAAGCGCATTGTACCATATCCGGAGAAATCCCCATATTGGCAAAGAACGGAACAAAGATGAAAGACATGAAAGTCCACTTGGCAGTGGCAGAGACCATAATAAGGTTCACAAGTGCTGTAAATAGAATAAATAGAATGAGTATCCATAAACTCCCAAGATGGATGGACGAAAGCATGTCCGCTCCCATAATGGCTATACATTTATCCAAATGAGAATACTCGAAACACGCAAACATCTGAGCAGCAAAGAAAGCGATGACAAAGTAAACACCTAACAATTTCATAGGTTGAGTAAGTCCTTCAATCACATCCCCATCTGTACGGTAACGACCGGAAGCAAAGCCATAAACCATCCCCATAAGCCCGATACCAAAAGAAAGCAAAAACAGAATGCCTTCTATAAAAGGAGATCGGATCAGACCACCATTCACACTACGTAAAATACCCCATGAAGAGAAAGTAGCCCAAAGAATCACGGTTGTATAAATCACCCCGATAAATATTGCACCTATTATAGCACGGCGTTCTTTGCGGGATAATTGCTTATAGCCATTGAAACGAATATGACCGGCATACTCGCCCAAAGCCGGAAGAAGATTACGGCGAGTTACCTGATAAATGATAAAAGCCAGCAAGAAAGTAGATGCAAACAAGAAATAGTAATTGCATAAAGGCCCTGTATTTCCAAGTGATACATTTGCCATATCCGCGGCTTCCTGGGTACTGGCAGCAAGCATAGGATCCAAAGTACTCAACATCAGGTTAGCGCTATACCCACACGAAACAGAAACGTATGCCGTAATAATACCTGCAACCGGATGCAGTCCGACCGAATGAAACAAAGTTGCTGCAATCGGTAAAAGAATTATGTATCCGGCATCCCCTACTACATTGGAAAGCAATCCCAAAAAAATAACCAGTATCACCATGCGCCACGGATTATGTTTATGACGTGCCCCACTACGAATACAAGCATCTATAAAACCTGAATGCTGTGCCACCCCGATACCAAACATAGCCACAATTACTAAGCCCAGCGGAGCAAACCCCGTAAAATTAGTAACCACATGCCGCAACAGCCAACGAACACCTTCCGGACTAAGCAGACTTTGCACCCGGATCTCCTCCCCTGTTTGCGGTTGAAACACGCTCAGACCGTAAATGTCAAATATCCATGATAGGACAATGACAGCCAGCGTCAACAAGAGAAACATTGTTGCCGGATGCGGTAGACGCCATTTATTATTCATCATCTGCTTCCAGATTATCTATATCAAGAATACGGAGTTCCAAAGCACGCACTACCAGACGGGTTGCATTCACTCCTACCCGCTCTCCTTGTGAAAACAGACGGTTTACTAAATCATTCTGACGCTTTTCCAAAGATTTAACCCCAAAAGGCATACCTTTCAGGTTAGCAATCATATCTTTGGTATATCCCAGTGCCAAATGGCGTAGGAAACGTTCGTCATACTCATCGATATCATAACTGATAACTGCTTCCTGGCGTTTGGCATCATTCGCAACAGATTGCTTGAAACGGTCTACAATCTTTTCCAAAATAGGATAATTGAAAACCAGCTTCTTTCCATCCATCACTGCCTGTACGTCCGTTTTCGTAAGCAGCTCACCTGTTTTCAAAATTATACCGTCAGCACCCGCATTCAGAACATCCACCCAAAGCTTTTCATTCAGAATTTCTCCGGTAAATATGAGTACGTGTACTCCCGGATAACGTTTAAATATATTCCGGCAGATATCCACACCAATAGTAGTAGAACCACCCAAGCCTAAATCCAGCAATACCAAGTCAGGAACTCCGGCCTCTATCAATGTCCAGAATTCACTTTCGGTCATAGCCGTACCGATAACTTCTGCGTTGGGTATTTCATGGCGGAAGATTTCTTCCGTTCCTTTCAGTTCAAGCTTAACATCTTCTACAATAATTACTTTGAATTTCTTGTCTTCCATATTCTTTAATTTTATTTTCTTCTCGGTATCGTGAAATAAACTGTAAATCCACCATTCTCAGCCGGTTCAGCATTAATGCGACAGCCACGTTTTCCGGCAAACTCGTCATGGTCGCGAATAATCTGCTTGCAGACGAGATACTCCGTACCTCGCAACTCTCCTTTTTCTCCTGTTGCCGTCATACGTTCCAGATTTGGATAGAAAAGTTGATTTAATTCCTCACGAGTTTTCGTCCTTCGCGTGTCAGTGAAAAGGAAACGAATATATTCTCCGTCTACTGCTGCTACCAAATGTATTTCTCCATCCAGAGGAACAGACAAGGCTTCGTCTATCAGATTCTCCAATAAAAAGCGGAGTTGGATAAAATCTCCGACCACTCTCTCATCAATAGCTCTTGTAGAGAAAGATACAGCAAACTCTTTTCCCTTATTCGCTTTACGGAAATATTTTTCTGCCAGAGCAAACAACTCCGCTACGGAAATTATCCCGCGACGGAACGCAACTTCTTCCAACTGTCGTGATGCGCACGAACTCAATATGGTAAATATGCCTTTATAATATTCTATCAATTCACTGATAGCTGAAACTGTCTCTTTTTCTTCCGTTTCTGAGAGAATACCTGAACGGAGTTTACCAATGAGTTGCTTGATCTTGTTTGGGTAATAAATCGTCTCGTGCTTGATGGTGGAAAGACAATTATCAAGCACCATATTCTGCACATGCAACATACCGTCCTCCCATGATGCCCGGTGTGCTTCTTCATGCGCTGCTTCGATGTCGCGGTATTTTGTTGCCAGTTTCACAACAGCATTGAAGACCACAATCGCTATATACCGCGCAATCAATTCCAACAATAAATGAGCCGTCTCCTGATCGACACTCTCCTGCCGTTCAAGATATAACACACCCACACAGCGCGAATCACCCGCAGCATCCACCACCAAAGGCAAGGCTTCAAATCCCGGTGCAGACAGTTGGGTGTGCTGTTCAAAACAACGCTGAACTACTTCCTTCCAAAGTTCATCTTCTGCTGTAGATGTTCCATTATCTCCCGCAGAGGATAACTCATTTTCTATAGAATTTGATGCATATTCCAGTTGATGCGTCGTTTCATTATAAACGGCGATTCCCAACCGATCAATATTTAGCAACTCATTTACGGCATCGAAACCTTCGTCAACGATACGCTGAGGAATGGCTTTCAGGGTATCTTCTTCCCGTTGCAATGCCTCTTCTGTTTCGGGAACTTGTATCAAGGAGGCAGCAAATATCTGTTTATTGATTTCCAAAACCTGTTCCAGATTCCAACGGTTTACAAGACGTTTACGAATATACAGGATGTAATATCCTAAGAGCAACATAGCTATAAGTCCGATAAACAGGATTACACCCACCATCTTATTATTGGTGGAACGTTCCAGTTGACGACAATATTCCTCCAAAGACTGATCTTCACCCAGCAATTTGTACAAAGTTGTATAGGCGGCATTATTATAACTGTATGCATCCCATTGTTTCAACGCAAGAAAAGCGACAGCCGCCTCATTCCGGATATCCAGAATGACATGAAAGTCCGAATTGAAAAGATCATTCCACCAGGATAATTCACCTGGCTCCCCTTCCCCTCTCAACGACATATAGCGCTGCGGCTCCTGGGCATACCTTTTATAATGCGCATTCAGGCAAGACATGGCAGAATCTACATATTCCAAAGCCTGTTCAAAATTTCCTTCCACATTACTATAATAGGCATCATTGGCATAGTCGGACGCCTCATTCAGCAGAGCCTCAAACTCATTTTCCGCAGCTAATGACAAAGAATCCTGAGCCGTTTGCGTGTAGATTTCATCCGGTTGCATCACCGCTTCCTCCACTGCTTTATTGCACGAACTCATGCCTATAGAAAAGAATATGCACAGAAATACCATCAAAGTTTTACGCACTCCTGTAGGTAAACGGAAATAGAAACGGCTGCCCTTCCCTAAAGTACTTTCTACATTGAACAAACAGACTCTGAATACTTCATTCGTCTTCCGGTATTTCTCAATGATACCTTTACAATTCATCAGACCAAAGCCGCTTCCTTTGTTTTTCAGCAGTTCTTCCCGGTCGGCAGCATCCTGTATGCCTATTTCCTGCGAATTATACAATTTCTCACCGACAATACGCGACACATCTTCTTCTGAAAGGCCATAACCGGTATCTTCTACTGAAATTTCCACATATTCTTCTGTCGGATTTGCATAGACTTTTACCTTGCCTCCCTTTGGAGTATATTTACGGGCATTTTCTGCAAGCGTGTTTATCATAAACAGTGTCAACGCCTTGTCAGCTTTTACACAGGTATCCGTTGGCGTCACTTCCAGTTGTTGCTGTTTCATTTCGAAAGCACGGCCTCCTTTCCGTATCAGATCGAAAAGCTCGTTCAACCCGAATGTTTCTATATTCAAGCTCAGACTACCCTGTTTCATTTTAATCCATAAAGCAAGGATATCATTGTATTCATTGATGGTTGTCACCAATTCGTCCATATATTGATACTTCTCAGCTTTGATGTGTTCGTCATGGATAAAACCCTTTTCCGTCAGTTTATGTACTTCATTAATAATACGGTCTATGTACGGATGAATACCGTTCACAATGGCCATACACGCTTTCTTTATAAGATTCTGACGTTTATTTCCGGCTATATGCTGTTCGTACACATACCGTTCTTTCTCCAACCGGCGACGTTCGTCACCCAGCGAGATGGAAGTCATACCGTTGTCAAGTGCCCATGTAATATAAGGAGCAATCACATGTAGTATTGCCTTCTCATCCTTTGTAAGACGTTTGGGTAATACCAACTGTCCATCTTCTATCCGGATGTCTTTTACACTGAAAAGTTCCTCTATATCTGTCTGCACAGCAGAAAGAATGGCATCTACAATTTCTTCTTCCGTCTGTGCGTCCGTGGGAATAGAAGCAGTTATTTTCTGACAAATGTCCAACATCTGCCTCAAACGGTGCAAATGGACATGATTACGTTCTTTAGACCGCTTATTGAATATCCAAAAGAATAAAACCACCAGTATAAAACCGACAATCACGAAGAAGAGCAAAATATTGAGTTGCCGGGCTTCACTTTCCAAAGCCTGATAACGGCTTTCCAACTCCTTATCCTGACGGGTATCTTCCAGAATATCCAGATAAATATTGCGATTATAATCGGAGTGTTGCTTCATTTCCAGTCCGGCATACGTAACACTCAGTTGTTCGCGAATACGTGAAATCCATTCTGGCACAGTACGCAACTTACGCTCTATCCATGCTTTCTCTGAAGAAATGGTATCCCGCATATCATAGGTTTTCAACCAGTCCAAGCTATCGTGGCAATCATAAAAACGGCGATGATGGCTGTTCACACACTCCAAGGCAAGCGTCAGAGTGTCCAATGCTTCGGCGTAGTTATCATGCGCATTCAGATATTTGCCAATAGAAACATAGGCACCGGCAATCTGATACACATCATTATATTGCTTGAATTTCTTCAAAGCCAATTGTCCTAAACGCATGGGCAACAAGGAATCCACAGGAACATCAAACTGTTTCAACGCATGAGAACGCCTGACCTGGAAAAAGTCATAATTATCGGGAGATGCCATCAGGTTAGCAAGCCCTTGCACTCCATTACCTTCAAAATACAAGTATCCTCCGCGGGATGCCATTTTCCAAGTTGTATACAGTTCGTCGAATTCACGCAAACGACGTTCATCCGCCGTTTCGCCATCACAAAGTGCTGCCGATCCTTTTATATAATGATAATACAATAACTGGTTCGTATCTGCCGCAAGTTCTTCCTGCGGATAGATTTCATTGATGGAAGCTACCGCTTCCGGACGTTGTTGCAGATAGTAATAATAAACTGCGGAAACAATATAAAATTCGGAGCGTGCATAGTTCAGTCTCAACCGTTCGTGTTTATCTACGAAAAGCTTGTTATCTTCACCTATTCGTTTCATGCGGCGGAGGGCACTGTTCCGATAGTCATAAAATTCTTTGTTCATGGCTGTCCGCTGATAGATTTTCATCAATCCAATATCGGCAACCAGCAGCTCCAGTTCATTTTTCGTGAGGCTGTACACATCCTTATGAAACTTCTCCGCTTTCTCAAAATCCATGCGCATAAAAGCACAAAAACCCAGATTATTGGATGCTTCCGCTTTTCCCTGACTATACATATTTACTTTTTCATAAGCTTGTGTGGCAGCATGACAAGAAGAGTCCAGGTCTTTATAACGATAAGAATAAGCCACTTGGTTGAGCGAATCGATAAGATGTACTTCCTTGGTGGGGGCAGTACCCACACAAGAAATCATTACCATGTAAAAACACAGTAAGCCCACCAATCGTATATGAGGAAACCGTTTCACTTAGCAAAGCTACAAATAAATCCGGGAAAGAAAAAAGATTTTTCTACAATAAGTCTTGTAGAATGTAGCGGGAAATTCATAACTTTGCAGCCGTATTAAACAAATAGGTAACATCTATTACAAAATGAGCGAAAAAGCACCCGTAATGGTATTCTCCGGAACTAACTCGAGATACCTTGCAGAGAAAATCTGCGCAAGCCTTGATTGCCCTCTGGGAAAGATGAACATCACCCACTTTGCTGATGGTGAGTTTGCTGTTTCCTATGAAGAGTCAATTCGTGGCGCACATGTATTCCTGGTTCAATCCACCTTCCCTAATTCCGACAATTTAATGGAACTTCTGCTGATGATCGACGCTGCTAAAAGAGCATCTGCGAAAAGTGTTGTTGCAGTCATTCCATATTTCGGTTGGGCACGACAGGACAGAAAAGACAAACCTCGCGTTTCTATCGGCGCAAAGTTAGTAGCTGATTTACTTTCAGTAGCAGGTATCGATCGTTTGATTACGATGGATCTCCATGCTGATCAAATCCAAGGTTTCTTCAACATTCCGGTAGATCACTTGTATGCTTCGGCAGTGTTCCTACCCTATATTGAGTCCTTGAAACTGAAAGATCTTGTAATTGCTACGCCGGATGTGGGTGGTTCCAAGCGTGCCAGCACATTCTCAAAGTATTTGGGAGTTCCTCTGGTATTGTGTAACAAATCACGTGAGAAAGCAAACGAAGTTGCATCCATGCAGATTATCGGTGATGTAACCGATAAGAACGTAGTATTGGTAGATGACATCGTAGATACAGCCGGTACTATCACCAAAGCAGCTAACATTATGTTGGAAGCCGGTGCTAAATCAGTACGCGCTATTGCAAGCCACTGTGTAATGTCCGATCCGGCATCTTTCCGTGTACAGGAATCCAGTCTGACTGAAATCGTATTTACCGATAGTATCCCCTACTCTAAGAAATGCGCAAAAGTAAAACAACTCAGTATTGCTGATATGTTTGCAGAAACCATTAAGAGAGTGGTGAATAATGAGTCTATCAGTTCGCAGTATATTATCTAATAGAGAATTGGATATAAAAAACAAAGGCTGCGCAGTATATTGAATTGCGCAGCCTTCATTTTTTATTTAAAGTTTCAAATCTTAATCTCTACTCCAGTCTTCCCATTTTGTACGTGCCCTTTTTTATTACTTTCCCGTTTTTATCCGTTTCAACAAAAGGACCGTGCTTTTTGCCTTGCTTGAAGAAGCCTTCGTAACGATTACCGTTTTTATCCTCCTGTATACCGTTACCTTCTTCCATACCATTCACAAAACCACCTTTATATTTAGTTCCGTCTGTCATAATCAGGGTTCCCTGACCATTGAACTGGTTATTTTTCCATTCACCTTCGTAAGAATCACCTACATTCCATTTATACGTTCCACGGCCGTCACGTTGGTTATCTTTCCAGTCGCCGTCATAGACCGCACCACTTGCCCAAGTAAACACACCTTTTCCGTGTTGCATGCCGTCTTTAAAGTTTCCTACATATTTATTGCCGTTGGCGTGATAATAAATACCGGCTCCGGTACGTTCACCCTGCACATACGCACCTTCATAGCGGTCACCGGTGTGGAAGAAGTAAATACCTTTGCCATGTTGCATATCATCTTTCCAGTCGCCTACATATTTATCTCCGTTGGCATATTCGAAAGTTCCTTTTCCATCACGCACATCATTCTTCCAATCACCTTCGTATTTACAGCCGTCATTCCAGACAAAAGTACCTTTACCCTCTTTCTTATCATTCTTCCAGGAACCTTCATATTTGGAACCGTTTTTCCAAGTGTATGTACCTTGACCTTCACGTTTATCATTTACCCAGTCTCCTTCGTAAATATCACCGGTATAGTAGTACATTGTACCTTTGCCTTGCTGATAATCCTGAAACCACATGCCGTCATAACGGTTGTTGTTCATGAAATAGTAGATACCCTTACCGTGTTGCTGATCTTGGAACCATTGTCCTTCGTACTTTTCGCCGTCAGGAAATGTATAAGTACCATATCCTTCACGTTTTCCTTTCACATATTCACCCTCGTAGACATTGCCATTTTTGAAAACCGTCTTACCTTTTCCGTTGGGCTTACGTCCTTTCATTTCACCCGTATATACGGAACCGTCTTTGAAGGTATGAGTTCCTATCTTTATTTCAGAAGAGAAAGTCGTTTTTACTTTATCGAAGAAACCGGATTTCTTTTCCTGGGCCGTCGCCCCGCCTTGGGACATGAATACCAGAATGAGTGCAGTATATAGATATTTCATTGAAAATTATAAATTAGCGATTTTAATAATAAGACGTGTAAACGCAGCAACTTGTTACACGTCTCATATAGTATTTGCACAAAGATACAATTAATCTGCTAAAAGGAAGGGGTATCACACCTTTTTTATGACATTTTTTTGCCGGATACGATTTCTTTTAATGTCTCTTTGCACAAATAGCGTGAGGCAAGTTCACGTATCTCGACAGGAGTAATTGTCTTCACAGCTTCTACGGCATCCCTCACATACGAGTCCGGGAGGCCGGAAGTATGAATAAAGATCCAGGCATCCGCCAGTGAGAAGGCAGACTCATAGCTGCGACACATATCGCCCAACATATAGTTTCTCACCATGGCAAGTTCTTCGACAGGTACGAGGTCATTTTGTAGACGGTCTATTTCATGGTAAACTTCTTTGATAAGCGGCTCTACAAATTCATTGGCAGTCTCTGCATTGACAACCAACAGTCCACTATCGGGATAAGGCATGATACCGGCAGATATACCATACGTATATCCTTTATCTTCACGAATATTAGACATCAAACGGCTACCAAAATACCCTCCGAACAAGGTAACCAGAACGCGAACTTTCAAATAGTCAGGATGGCGTCGATCCAAAGAAAGCATTCCCATGCGAACAGCACTTTGCATTGCATCGGCACGCTCGGTAAAAATACGTTTCTCAGAAGAAGTTACCGGAACATAAGACAGTTTTTCCGGCTTCCGGAAATCTTTACCGAAAGGTTCACTTCCAAAAAGAGTTTCAATACGACGGATAGCGTCTTCGCTGACCTTCCCCGCAAGATAGATACTGCAATTTCCGGAATGATAATATCGGTCGTAAAACGATTGCAAGACAGAAGGGTTGATCAAATGATAATCTTCCTTCTGCACTAATTGCCCGCACGGATGCGTATCGCCATATACGGCATTTATCAAAGTGCGATGGGCCAGAAAGTCCACCTTGGAGCAGTTCACAAGAAATTGCTGGATATTACTGTCGATAATCACTCCCAACTCTTTTTCAGGGAAAAGAGGTTCTTTTACGATAGATTCAAAAACATCTAAAGTTTCCGGCAGATATTTATTCAAAGAATAAAGGATGATATAAGCATACTCGGACGAGCTGGAAAGCTCCAACCAGGCACCATAGTAATCCAACTTTTCGGCAATGGCCGCGGCTGAATAACGCCGGGTACCTTCGCGCAGCATCCGGTTGGTAAACAAAGCCTGCAAACGTTGGCTCTGTTGCCAGCGTCCACCTTCTATCAACAGATCAATTCGGACTACTTCATTATCCCCGGCATTGAGTATATATAAAGGTATGCCATTTTTCATCACCCGACACTCGGGAGATGGCACTGCCAGTTGTTCCGGTTCGCGAATAAGGGGCTGGATAGATCTGTCTAACATATTTTCAAAAATTCTTCAGCCTTTTCCAAATCCTGGGGAGTATCAATGCCGATGGTCTCTACTTCGGTAATACCGGCTTTAATGGTATAGCCATTCTCCAACCAACGAAGTTGTTCCAGCGATTCTGCCAGTTCCAGTGAAGATTGCGGCAACGAAGTAATCTCTTTTAAAACTTCAGCACGATAAGCGTATAATCCTATATGCTTATAATAAGTGTGATTTTTCAGCCAATCTTGTTTTCCCGCATTTCGCTGATAAGGAATAATGGAGCGGCTGAAATAGAGTGCATTCATATTCTTATTCAGCACTACTTTCGGAGAATTGATATTCTCCAAAGCTTCAAATCCATTCTCAGGAGTGAAAGGTTTCACCAGTGTAGCAATCTGGGTCGTAATATCATCGAAACAAGCTTTTACAGTTTCCAATTGGGAGGGTTGAATAAAAGGTTCGTCGCCCTGAATGTTGACTATGACATCAAAGTCTCCCCCTATTTTAGTATATGCTTCATAGCAACGATCCGTACCACTTTTATGATTCACAGAAGTCATCACTACTTTACCTCCGAAAGCTTTTACAGCTTCTTCAATCCGTTCGTCATCTGTAGCCACATAAGCATCGTCCAAAATACCGGCCACTTGTTCATATACTCGCTGTATTACAGTTTTACCTCCCAGCATAGCCAACGGTTTTGCAGGAAAACGCGTGGATGCATAACGGGCGGGAATGATTCCTAAAAACTTCAACATGTTTATATTTACAATTTTACAATTTAATAGATCCACGTTCTTCCGCTTTATCCGCGTCGCCCGCATACCCATTTGAAATTACTCTATCTCTTTTAATCCCCGACAAATGTAGTCTCTTTTTAAATCGTCGGGTTTATAGACAGTATCATCACACGACAACAAATCCAAATCCAACCGGACTATTTCTTGTTTTTTCTCTTCAGGTATCCGTCCCGCTTCCCGTTCAATAGCTTTCAGGCAAGAAGTTATTTCCGCCGCATCATCATTGGAAATAAAACGTGCTACCTGATTGGAAAATAAAGATGAACGCCGGAAATAAAGCGATTTAGTCTCTTCTTCCGTAGAAAAACGAATACCAGGAAACAGTTCTTTCAACCGCTTCCGCGCCAACGAAAGATTCTCTTTCCGTTGCTCGTTACTACCGATGCTGATTGTATAAACCACTTTCGAAATCAAGAATTTAGAACACTTGAATTTTAATCAAAGAAGTCATCCAAACCAGTTTCTGATGCCGGTTCAGAATTAACGTCCCCGTTATCCTTACAAGGATCGAAACCTTCCGGAAGTTGGAATGTCTCATTTTCATCATATCCCAGTGTCTTGTCTCCAAGTACTTTTACCATATATTTAGACCAGATAGGCAATGCCATAGAAGCACCTTGCCCATGTAGCATAGTGTCGAAATGAATATCGCGTTCTTCACCGCCAACCCAGCATCCGGATACCAGTGAAGGAGTAAAGCCCATAAACCAACCATCTGCATTATAGTTAGTTGTTCCGGTCTTACCCCCCATATCAGCTTTTACACCTAAACGACGAACACGTCCACCTGTTCCCTCGTTGATTACGGCACGAAGCATAACCAACATCTTATAAGCACTGGAAACACTGATAACTTCTTCCATTTCCGGAGAGAACGTAGCCAGTACATTGCCATCACTGTCTTCTATACGGGTTACAAACATAGGTGCCACACGAATTCCTTTATTGGGGAATGCCGTATATGCACTTACCATTTCTCCTACTGAGATCTCGCAAGGTCCAAGGCAAAGAGCAATAGAAGGTACTATCTCACGATTGCGCACGCCGAAACTATGTAACAATCGTTTCAGCTCATACGGGTTTAATTTACTCATCAATCGTGCCGTAATCCAGTTGTCCGAATTAGCTAAGCCCCATTTCAAAGTCACCATTTCTCCGTAGCGTTTAGTATTTGCATTACGGGGTGCCCAAGGGTTACCATTTTCATCGAAACCCTGAAATTCCACATGTCGCATCTCATCGCAAGGAGAAAATCCATTCTCCATAGCCAGTGAATATACATAAGGTTTCATAGTAGAACCAATCTGCCGACGTCCTACCATTGCCATGTCGTATTGGAAGTAATTATAATTAGGTCCGCCTACATACGCCTTTACATGTCCGTTGTGCGGATCCATTGACATAAAACCGGCACGAAGGAAGTGTTTGTAATAACGGATAGAATCCATAGGCGTCATGATCGTATCCTTTTCACCATTCCAGGTGAATACCGACATTTCTTCAGGTGTATTGAAAGCCTTTTCAATTTGAGCATCCGATGCACCGGCTTTCTTCATGGTCCGATAACGATCAGACTGTTTCATGGTGCGGGCAAGGATTTCATCTACCTGCTCCTGCGTGATCCTGTTGCTGTAAGGCGCTTTTTTACGTCCTTTCTTTTCTTTGAAGAAATAGCCTTGCAGTTCTTTCAAATGTTCTTCTACCGCCTCTTCTGCATATTGCTGCATACGGGAGTCAATAGTCGTATAGATTTTCAGACCATCCGTATAAAGGTTATATTTTGAACCATCTTTCTTCATATTCTTTTCACACCAGCCGAACAAAGGATTATTTTCCCAATCAAGAGAATCCTCATAGAATTTCTGCATCTGCCAGCCCCGATAATCTCCCTTCACAGGCTTCTTGGCATTTAATACTCCACGCAGATATTCGCGGAAATAGGTTGCCATACCTTCTTTATGGTCAACACGGGTATATTTCAAAGTCAGTGGAAGTGCTTGCAGTGAATCACATTCTTCGGCAGTGATATATCCTGCTTTACGCATTTGATCGAGCACCACATTACGGCGTCCGCGTGAACGCTCGTTGAAACGAACGGGATTATAAAGAGCCGGATTTTTACACATACCAACTAAAGTGGCAGCTTCTTCTATTTTTAAATCTTTAGGTTCACAGCCAAAGTAAGTGTTGGCTGCAGTTTTGATACCGACTGCATTGTTTAAAAAGTCAAATTTATTAAGATACATCGTAAGTATCTCTTCCTTGGTATAGTAACGCTCCAATTTCACTGCAATTACCCACTCAATGGGTTTCTGAAACAAACGTTCCATTACATTGTCCGCACTGGGCGAATAGAGTTGTTTCGATAATTGTTGGGTAATCGTACTACCCCCACCTGCATTCTTCTGGAACAATAAACCACGCTTCACAATGGCGCGAAACAGAGCAATTGCATCAATTCCGGAATGCTCGGCAAAACGCACATCTTCTGTTGCAATCAATGCATTGATGACATTGGGGGATAAATCATTATAGCCCACATATACACGGTTCTCTTTGCTAAACGAATAAGTACCAAGTACCTTCCCGTCTTCCGAGAAAACTTGTGTAGCAAACTTATAATTAGGGTTTTCCAGATCTTCAACAGGAGGCATATAGCCTATCCAACCTTTAGCAATGGAGAAGAAAACAGTGACGCAAGCCAATACTATGACGGCTAAGAATATCCAAAGGATTTTTATGATGTTCTTTATCATGTTTATTACTGTAAATTCACTAAATCAATAAAATAGATTACCTGTAAAAATAACAAGGCAAAGGTACGGAATTATATTGGAACACCCTTATAAATTCTATAGAAAACTCTTAAAACGCCACACTTTATCACCGGAAATACTACATTTTAACGGGTAAAACGCCACACTTCAGCAAGCACAAAGTGTGGCATTTCCGATAATAAAGTGTGGCGTTTGAGGGGATAGAATATGGCATTTTGGTGACCAAAAAGTGGGGGGAATTGAGCATTTTAGAGGCATTTTTACTTGGAAATCGACCGTTCCCATGCTGTTTTCGCTTAGGAAAAAAGTAAAAAAATGAAGAATAAATTACTATTATTCAATACTTTAGTCAAAACAAATAGTGCATTTTTCTTTCTTATATATTCTTTATATAATAACAACAGCAGAAAAGAAAAAGAAAAGTTGCTGCTGATGCCGGTAATGATCCAAACAAATTCCGGCATCCATCTCACCGTATGAGCAGTTTCATCCCATGGGATTGTTTTTTTCGTCTCATGAGATATTTTTTTCATTATTTTCTCCCGTCTTTCTTCCGTACTCCGCATCTTTTCCGTACCTTTGAACTCTCGAAAAGAAACAAAATAACGAACGATATGGAAAACAGAAGTTTAGTCACCATTGCCGAGCATAGCAAGGAAAAAATCCTCTACATGATCGAGATGGCGAAGCAGTTTGAAGCCCGTCCCAACCGTAGGCTGCTGGAAGGGAAAGTGGTTGCAACCCTCTTTTTCGAGCCGTCCACCCGTACAAGACTCAGTTTTGAAACAGCAGCCAACCGCTTAGGAGCCCGCGTAATCGGGTTTAGTGACCCAAAGGCAACGAGTTCTTCGAAAGGCGAAACCCTGAAAGATACCATCAAAATGGTGAGCAACTACGCCGATATCATCGTGATGCGGCATCATCTGGAAGGAGCAGCCCGCTATGCCAGCGAAGTAACCACAGTGCCTATTGTCAATGCCGGAGACGGAGCCAACCAGCATCCTTCACAAACGATGCTCGACCTCTACTCCATCTACAAAACCCAGGGTACACTGGAAAACCTGAATATTTTCCTCGTTGGTGATCTCAAATATGGCCGTACCGTACACTCACTGCTGATGGCAATGCGTCACTTCAACCCAACTTTCCACTTCATAGCTCCTGATGAATTGAGAATGCCCGAAGAATACAAAATTTACTGCCGCGATCATGGCATCAAGTACGTGGAACATACGGACTTTACGGAAGAAACCATAGCAGATGCCGACATCCTCTACATGACTCGTGTGCAGCGTGAACGCTTCACTGACCTCATGGAGTACGAACGGGTGAAGAACGTCTACATCCTGCGCAACAAAATGCTGGAACATACCCGTCCTAATCTATGCATTCTGCATCCCTTGCCCCGCGTCAATGAAATCGCTTATGACGTAGACGATAATCCGAAAGCTTACTACTTCCAGCAAGCTCAAAACGGTCTGTATGCTCGTGAGGCTATCCTCTGCGATGTATTAGGTATTACACTGGATGAGGTGAAAGCCTAAATTGTACTTTGTAAATTGCTAAATTGTAAATTGAAAGATGAGCGAAAAAAAACAAGAATTGCAGGTTGCCGCATTAGAAAACGGTACCGTTATCGACCATATCCCCTCTGAAAATCTATTCACTGTAGTCTCTTTACTGGGACTGGAACACATGAACAACAATATCACCATTGGCTTTAATCTCAAAAGCGGAAAGCTGGGTACTAAAGGCATTATTAAAATTGCGGATAAATTTTTCTGCGATGATGAAATTAATCGCATCGCCGTGGTAGCACCTAATGTGAAGCTGAATATTATCCGGGATTATGAAGTGGTGGAAAAACGTGAAGTTAGCCTTCCTGAAGAACTTCGCGGCATTGTAAAGTGTGCCAACCCCAAATGTATCACGAACAACGAACCCATGGCGACGTTATTCCATGTAGTGGATAAGGAAAATTGCGTGATCCGATGTCACTATTGCGAGAAAGAACAAAACAGGAACGAAATTGAAATAATATAAAAGCTCGTAACTCTTTAGTCATGAAACAAGACTGGAAGCCCGGAACAATGATTTACCCGCTTCCTGCCGTATTGGTAAGTTGCGGAAGCACTCCGGAAGAATACAACATAGTAACAATTGCATGGACGGGAACGATTTGTACGAACCCGCCCATGTGCTATATTTCAGTACGCCCGGAACGTTACTCCTACGAAATTCTAAAACGGAATATGGAGTTTGTCATTAATCTCACGACCAAAGATATGGCGCGTGCAACGGATTGGTGTGGCGTACGTTCCGGGAAAGACTACAATAAGTTCGAAGAAATGCATCTGACACCGGGAAAAAGTACTGTGGTCAAAGCTCCCCTTATTGAAGAATCCCCCTTGTGTATAGAATGCCGTGTAAAGGAAATCATGTCACTCGGCTCGCATGATATGTTTATTGCCGATGTGGTAAACGTACGTGCCGACGACCGGAACCTGAATACGGAAACCGGAAAACTGGAGTTGGCGGAAGCTAATCCACTGGTTTATGTACATGGAGGGTACTATGAATTAGGTGAAAAGATCGGTAAATTTGGCTGGTCTGTTGAGAAGAAAAGATAGTGATTAACGGTTAGTGATAAGTGATGAACAAAGTTTTGAAAATATTTATCCTGTGCCTTTTGTTTTTCCCCGCTACAATGTGGGGGCAATCTCATCTTGTGCCTGGCACGGCGGTTGAAGAACCTCTGAGCAAACATCACCATGACCGTCCGGTGAACTTCGGTATTAAAGGTGGCTTCACCTCTTCCCTTTTTCTTGTATCCAACCTTACATTGAACGGTATCACAATAGACGAGGTGCAGAATAACTATAAGATAGGTTATTTCGGCTCTGTCTTTATGCGTATCAACTTTGAACGCCACTTCCTGCAACCGGAAATATCCTACAATATCAACCGTTGCAACATTACTTTCGAAAAACCTGCCGCAGAGGATGCCCCTTTGGAAATGGCATCTATTACGTCATCCATTCACAGCGTAGATATTCCTGTGATCTATGGATATAATGTTATCAAGGAGGGGCCTTATAGCCTGGCTGTATTCGGCGGTCCAAAGTTCCGTTATATCTGGAATAAAAAAAGCGAAGTCACTTTTGAGAATTTTGACCAGCAGGGAATCAGCGAAAGATTGCGGCCATTGAACCTCAGTTTTACCCTTGGAGTAGCCGTTACCATTTCCCGCATTTTCTTCGACTTCCGTTATGATATAGGATTACATAATATATCGCGCAAAGTGACTTATGATGACGGTGTCGTCGAAGGTGATCCACCCGCCGACGAAATACGTTTCCACCGGCGAGACAATGTTCTCAGTTTTTCCTTTGGAGTATTCTTTTAGAAAGTAAATTTCTGACTTTTCTGACAGTTTATTCATTTTTTTACCGTAAATTTGTGCGCTTAATAAGAGAACACAGATTTATCAAACTTATCTAAGTAAGCAAAATGAAAAGAGACGATTTAATTTTCGATATCATCGAAAAAGAACATCAACGTCAGCTCAAAGGTATTGAACTGATTGCATCAGAGAATTTTGTAAGTGACCAAGTAATGGAGGCAATGGGCTCCTGTCTCACTAACAAGTATGCAGAAGGTTATCCTGGCAAACGTTACTACGGAGGTTGCGAAGTAGTAGACCAGAGCGAACAAATTGCTATCGACCGCATAAAGGAAATCTTTGGTGCAGAATGGGCTAACGTGCAACCCCACTCAGGCGCACAGGCTAATGCAGCTGTATTCCTCGCTGTATTGAATCCGGGTGACAAATTCATGGGATTGAATCTGGCTCACGGCGGTCACCTCTCACACGGCTCTTTAGTAAATACTTCCGGTATTATCTATACTCCCTGTGAATATAATCTGAATAAGGAAACCGGTCGCGTAGACTATGACCAGATGGAAGAAGTTGCTTTGCGCGAAAAACCTAAAATGATCATCGGTGGCGGTTCAGCATATTCCCGCGAATGGGACTACAAACGTATGCGCGAAATCGCAGACAAAGTAGGTGCTATCCTGATGATCGATATGGCTCACCCTGCCGGACTGATTGCAGCCGGATTGCTGGATAACCCTGTGAAGTATGCTCATATCGTTACTTCTACTACCCATAAGACTTTGCGTGGTCCTCGCGGTGGTATCATCTTGATTGGCAAAGACTTCCCTAATCCTTGGGGAAAAACAACACCGAAAGGTGAAATCAAGATGATGTCTCAGTTGATCGACTCAGCCGTATTCCCGGGTATCCAAGGTGGTCCGTTGGAACACGTTATTGCAGCAAAGGCTGTTGCATTCGGTGAAATCCTGCAACCTGAATTCAAAGAATATGCTGCTCAAGTGAAGAAAAATGCGGCCGTACTGGCACAAGCATTAATCGACCGTGGCTTTACAATCGTTTCAGGTGGTACGGATAATCACTCTATGCTGGTCGACCTACGTAGCAAATATCCTGATCTCACAGGTAAAGTTGCTGAAAAAGCATTGGTATCTGCCGATATCACTGTAAACAAGAATATGGTTCCGTTCGATAGCCGCTCTGCATTCCAAACTTCCGGTATCCGTCTGGGTACTCCTGCCATCACTACTCGTGGTGCTAAAGAAGATCTGATGCTGGAAATTGCAGAAATGATTGAAACGGTTCTGTCCAATGTAGAAAATGAAGCGGTTATTACCGAAGTTCGCGCACGCGTGAATAAGACTATGGAAAAATATCCGCTGTTTGCATACTAAGAAAACGTATATAAAAGCTTTTAGTTATAAAAAATCCGCAGTCTTCATCAGGCTGCGGATTTCTTTTTTATGTCTAATAGCTGATTTAGCTCAACCCTTCTATATTTCCATCCACAATATCAATATGCATAGCCTGTGGTTCTTTAGGAAGTCCCGGCATACGTAAAATTTCTCCTGCAATGGCAACAATCATTTCCGCACCGTTATTGATTACAATATCTTTGATGTGGAATTCAAAATTATTCACTGCGCCATATATCTTCGGATCGGCAGAGAAAGAATATTGAGTCTTGGCTATACAAACCGGATAATGACCAATGCCCATCTTCTCTATCAGTTTAATGATTTTGCGTGAATGAATGCTATAAGTCACCACACTGGCACCATATAGATTACAAGCTATCTTCTCTATCTTTTGTTCTACACTATCATTCTCACTATAACTGAAATTCAAAGGTTCGGAAGGTTTCTTCTCAATAGTATCCACTACCAGATTAGCAAGTTCCACGGCTCCTTCTCCACCTTTTGCAAATGCATTATTGACGGCAAAACCAACGCCTAATTTTTCCTCACAGTGATGACGGATCGCTTCCACTTCCTCATCCGTATCACTGGCAAAACGATTGAAAGCAACCACCACCGTCTGACCGAACGAACGCAGATTACGTATATGCTTATCAAGATTACCGAAACCTTGCTGCAATCCCTCCATATTGGGCTCTTTAATACGATCGAGGCTGACACCTCCATGCATTTTCAAACCTTGTGCAGTGGCAACAATCACAGTCAACTTTGGTTGCAATCCACTTTTACGGCATTTGATATTATAAAATTTCTCCGCACCGAGGTCAGCACCGAAGCCGGCTTCCGTTACAACATAGTCGCCGAAAGTCATGGCCATTTTCGTTGCCAGAATAGAGTTACAACCATGTGCAATATTGGCGAATGGACCTCCATGAACAAAAGCAGCCGATCCTTCGGTAGTTTGAACTAAGTTCGGATTAATGGCATCTTTCAACAAGACAGTAATAGCTCCAGCAATACCTAACTCCTTCACTGTGAATGGACAACCATCAAATCGGAAACCAAGAATAATATTCTCAATCCGTCGTTTCAGGTCGTCTATGTCCTTTGCCAAACAAAGAATAGCCATAATTTCGGATGCAGGGGTAATATCGAAGCCGGATTCTTCGGTAATACCGTTCGTACTGGGACCTAAACCCGTGACAATACTACGCAAAGAACGGTCGTTCACATCCAATACACGCTGCCAGATAATCTCTTTCAGCCCGAATCCATCCGCCTGATGCTGATAAAGATAATTGTCGAGCAATGCGGATATCATATTGTGCGCCGAAGTGATGGCATGAAAATCTCCTGTAAAGTGCAGATTTATCTTTTCCATAGGAAGCACTTGGGCATAACCGCCACCTGCTGCCCCCCCCTTCATGCCGAAACAAGGTCCTAATGAAGGCTCACGCAAAGCAACAATCGCCTTTTTACCAATTTTATTCAATCCCAAAGCCAGACCGATAGAAACTGTAGTTTTACCAATACCTGCTTTGGTAGCAGTAATGGCGGTAACCAGTATCAGGTTACTTTTCTTCACTTTCTCTTCATCAATCAAATTCGTTGGAATTTTAGCGATATACCGTCCGTAGTTTTCTACTTCTTCACGTGGAATACCTACATTCTCGGCTACCTGCTTAATCTTCTTCAGCTCTATGCTGCGGGCTATTTCAATGTCTGATTTCATACAGAGAACTTCTTTAAATAAAACTTTCTTTTTGAAAGTTACAAAAGTACGAAAAAGAGTGCAGATAGCAAGATTTTAGGATAAGAAAGCCTCTGCTATCTTATTCAAGTGTCAAAGAGATACCTTCGACACGGTCTGAATTCGAGTCTCCCGGTTCGACCATATCGAAAGAACGTGTTCCTTCAGGCAGTGGAGCGAAATAAAGAGTATAATCGGCTTCTCCACTTTCGGGCATATAGAATTTCTCCCCTAAAGGAATACCTTCTGAGCGAAGGACAGGACATACAGTTCCATTGTCCGCTACCAACTGGATATTCTTCATAATTTGTATCCAATATTTGGGTATATAATAGGCACGAATCCGCAAGACCGTAGCAGTATCCGTCAATACTACCTGGCGGATTTCAGGAATATCGTTATTACTTTTCTTTACAGTCGGGAAATTCACCACTTTATGCCCATTCTCTTCCCCTAAGCTCATCACGTATTCATTTGCATTTAGCAGGCGACGAAGTTTTCGTTTCAGACTCTGCTTCCCGTATCCGAACCATTTTTCTACGATGCGTCCTTCTGGTGAAATAAGGACATAATTTGGAATTCCACGTACTCCGTATTTAGCATATAATCCATTGCTTCCTTTCAAATCACTCAAATTCTGCCAAGTCATTTCATGGGCTTTAGAGGCTGCTTCCCACCCTTTCCTGGTATCAATGCTCAGACTTACTATCGTCAAGCGATCTTTATACATCTCAGCCACTTCTTTCATCTCAGGCAAAGCCATAATACAAGGCCCGCAACCACGACTCCAGAAATCCAGCATAATATACTTACCTTTAAAATCAGACAAATGATGTACATTTCCCTCTAGGTCGTACAGATCCGCATCTGCCATTTCATCACCCACTTCCACTACTTGAGGAGGAAAGAGATATGTATATGTATCCATTGCCCAAGAGGTTTGTTTTTCTTCATCAGTCAGTCCTTCATAGAGAGCAATCACTTCATCTTTATAAGGATAATTTTCAGTATACTTAGCCGACATTGCCAACCTTTTCAAGTGCTCCAGCCAAATATCGTCAACCGGAATCTGCTTCATACGCTTTATAGTGTTGGCATCAATACGGATACTAATTTCATCCTCTACCTTCTGCAAACTATCAGCTTGTGCACGTATCGCCTGTCTTTCTTCGTCCACCGCACTTCCTGCATACTTCCGGCGGTATGCACGCTGCAATAAAGCATTGCGCTGATATTCATTCCACAATTCGCGTGAGTCGTTTATAAAAGCCTGATTAGCCACTTGTTCCGGAACAGTGCTTTTCACATCCCAAGTCCGTATCAGTGTGTTTTCACCGCTTATCTGTATATTATCTCCCGAACGAACCCAAAGTCTTAAGCTCATAGAAGGAAACTTGTCACTTCTTCCCATCATGTCCACTATTTCAGTTTCATTTCCCAATGTTTCTGCCTGAAAACGAAAATGTCCGTTACGAATCGTATCAACACCGATACTGTTACCCACATTTCCATCTAAACGAAACAAGGTGACTAAAGTTCCGTCTTCTACATTCTTCACTTGCCCTTCTATTGTAAAAGTCCCTTGAGCTTGTGCTGCCCAAACGCTTGCCATTAAGAACAGCGTTACAATCTCTTTCTTCATATACGTGCTGTTTAGTTATAAAATTATATATCTACGTACAAAACTATATGATTTCTCCGAGATCGGCAAACAAAATTACGATTATTTCGTAATCACCTGTTTACTTTAATATTAAGTATCTACTACCCGAATATTTTTACTTTCAGTCAATATATATCCGTCCATCATCCGTATGATTCTTTCTGCTTCACGGGCATTCTCTTCAGAGTGGGTAACCATAACAACAGTGGCCCCATCACGATTCAGTTCTTTCAGGAGGCTCATCACTTCATTACCGTTCGTAGAATCCAGATTTCCCGTAGGTTCATCAGCGAGGATAATACGTGGATTGGTAACAATGGCACGCGCTATGGCCACACGCTGTTGCTGTCCACCGGAAAGTTGTTGCGGATAATGCTCAGTGCGGTGAGCTATCTGCATACGCTCCAAAGCCTCATTGACACGTTTCACACGCTCACGCGTGGATACTCCGGCATAGAGCAAAGGAAGTTCCACGTTTTCAAAGACTGTAAGTTCATCTATCAGATTGAAACTTTGGAATACAAAACCAAGATTTCCGTTACGCAAATCCGTACGGTCATTCTCGGAGTAGTGGGAAACTTCCTGATCCAGAAACCAAAGTTCACCGGAAGTGGGGCTATCAAGCAAACCTATCATATTCAGCAAGGTAGACTTACCACAACCGGAAGGTCCCATAATGGCAACAAACTCTCCCTGATTGATTTCCAAACTTACTTCATTCAATGCAGTGGTCTGCACGCTTTCCGTACGAAATATCTTACTGAGTCCAATAGTCTTTATCATATTCAATTTATTTTTTTCATTATAATCAAATCTCGTTATCATTATATCCAAATCTATTTTTCATTATGTATGAAATGAATCTTACTCATACCTCAATGATTCTACCGGATTTTGTGATGCTTTCCGCCATGTCTGTCCAAAGACAGTAAATGAAGTAATACCCGCTATCATTGCCCCTGCCAACAGGAATAGCCACCAACTAATGGGCGTTTGATAAGCAAATTCACTCAACCAACGATGCATTAAGAAATATCCTAACGGGCAAGCCATCACGAAAGCAATGCCTATCCAGCGAAGATATTCCAAACAGAACATCCGTACTATGCGGTCGGAATGAGCCCCATTCACTTTGCGGACACCTATCTCTTTAGTCCGCTGCTCGGTAGAAAGAGCAACCAGCCCGAATACCCCCATCATAGCAATAACAATGGCAATGATGGTGAAAAATAACAGCATTCGGCTTTGTTGCTGCTCTTTGGCATAATTCTTGTTCAGAGTATCGGAGAAAAACTGATAATTGAATTCTTTGACGAAAATATCATCACGCACCGCCCATTCTTCAAATTTCTGCTGAATATATTTCAAAGTCTCCTGTTTACGCTCGGGGGCTATCTTAATATACATATCGCCCAGACACTCCGGATTATAGTATATATAAGCAGGTTTCATTTTCTCACGCAATGACTGAAAATTAAAATCTTTCACCACACCAACAATACGGGATTTCACAGCCCATCCACTAAATTCTTTATAGACTTCCATACCTATCGGGTCAGCAACTTTCATCGCTTTCCATGCTGTTTCATTGATGACAATCGTCGGCTGAACAGGCTTATCAGAATCACTCTGCATCCAGTAATTCTCAAAATAAGAATCCATCAACTCCCCTTTCAATAATTGTAATCCGAAAGTTTTTACAAAATCACCATCCGCCCATATCTCCATCATTTGCAACGAATCTGTTTTTCCATCTATATCTGTCCACCTGATTGCCGCTTGTCCGTTTTTCTTTTCCAGATTTCCTTCTCCAAAACTTTCAATAGGCGAACCCATCGAAACACTCTTAATATCGGGATTCCTCAATAAGTCTTGTTTGAAATCAGCAACTTCATACCATAAGCTTGTATGGATGGAGACAATATTCTCTCTGTCAAGTCCCAAATCCTTATTCTCCATGAAGTGAAGTTGCTTCAGTACAATGAAAGTCATCAACATCAATACTATAGCTATGAAAAACTGGATGCAAACCAATCCTTTGATAAGCCCTCCTTTCTTGCCGGTCTTTCGTCCGCCTTTGAAAGCAAGCAACGGATTGACTGATGAAAGATAAAATGCTGGATAAGCACCAGCCAAACAACCTATGCCTATAATACCAAACAGAATATAGAAAATAATATCCCAATTCATACTTAATGTTATAGCAGTTTCCATAGCTTGGTTGAACAGAGGCAGCATAAGTTCCGTCAGAGCTAAAGCAAGTACCAGAGAAATAAATGATTGTACTAAACTTTCTGAAAGAAACTGTGTAATAAGTGTTTTCCGTTTGGCACCCGTTACTTTGCGCACCCCTATTTCTTTATAGCGTAGTGACGCCCGAGCTGTGGAAAGTGTCATGAAATTGAATGCACCCATAAAGATGACCAGAATGGCTAACGCCACAAATAGGTACATAGTGGCAAGGCTACCATGATTCTTAACGTTTTCATCAGAGAAGGTTGTATGTAGATGAATATCTCTTATCGGCTGGAAACGCAATAACGTTCGTTTCTCACCAAACTTTTTGAGAGCATGCCTCATTGTTCTTTGCTCCTGACGATACAACTTACCCTCGTCACCCTGTTTCATTTTTACATAAACATGCATTCCACGGCGCATGCTATCCCAATTCCACCCCATGGAGAAGAGACCGTATGCATCTATCGAAAAGGCAACATCAAACTGTATGTGACTTTTCGCAGGTATCTTAACCACGGCAACAACAGTGTGTACATCAGTCCGTCCAACATAGTTTCTTTTCACTTTTTTTCCTATGGCAGAAGCATTTCCAAATAGTTTTCGTGCCATAACCTCGGATAATACAACATTATCAAGATTATCCCATAGTTGTTCGGGGTTACCTTCTATTATAGGGAAGGGAAAGACATGAAAAAACGTACTGTCCACATGGACATATTTACCAATTATTCTTTTCTCATCATCTGTCTCCAGTGTAAGGTTATCTTCATATTTGATAGCTGTCGCATCTTCTACTTGTGGAAAATCTTCCTTAAAAACTCTCACAAGTGAGCGTATACTTTCAGGAGATTCCTTTATCTCGCCACTTGTCTCCCGACTCACTTCTATCACTCTGGAAATACGGTCTGCATCCGGAAAACAATTATCATACGTCAGCTCGTTTATCACCCAGAGATAAATGAGAAACGCTGCCGTCATGCCAAATACAAAGCCCAGCATATTGATGGTAGAAAATAGGAAGCTCCGCTTGATCAACCGGAGTGCAACTTTTATATAATGCTTTACCATAATCGCATTTATTAGAATAAGACTTTCTTCTACGGAAGTTTCGCAAGAACTATACCAAAAGAATAATACATTGTTTTTCATTTACTTAAGCACAATATCATTTCACAAAATTGCACGATATCGTACACCAAATGCACGCTTCCGTACACTTCTTTTTCAAAAACTTTACCTATCTTTGTACATGTCCGGAAAAGAGCTCTGTATCCGCACATTTTAAACTTAACTTTAAGTATGATGAAACGAGGAAAGATACTCATTGTAGACGATAATGAAGACATTCTCTTCACCTTGAAAATGCTACTGCGTCCTTTGGTAGAAAGTATTACTATGACAACTGATCCACGTGAATTGCTGCCGCTCATCTCTCGTACCCACTTCAACGTCATCTTGCTTGACATGAATTTCCGTCGGGATGCCGTCAGTGGAAAGGAAGGATTCCACTGGTTGGACGAGATACTGAAGCTGGACGAGAAAGCTGTTGTTATCTTCATTACCGCCTATGCGGATACGGAAAAGGCAGTTCAAGCCATTAAACAAGGTGCCACAGATTTCATTCCCAAACCCTGGCAAAACGAGAAACTGATAGCCACCGTGTCTTCCGCCCTGCAACTCAGTTTCAGCCGGACGGAAGTAGAAACCCTGAAACAACAGAAGGAGACTTTAAAAGAACAAACAGAAGCTTTGACTCTTCCCCCTGAGCCTACACGCGTCATCGGTGAATCTGCCGCCATGCAAGCTATTTTTCAGACGATAAGAAAGTTTTCCGAAACAGATGCGAACCTTTTGCTCCTGGGAGAAAACGGAACAGGTAAAGACTTGATTGCCCGCTATGTTTACGAACAGTCCCCCCGCAAGAATGAGATCTACGTACCTATCGATTTAGGAAGTATTCCTGATACGTTATTCGAAAGCGAATTGTTCGGATATGAAAAAGGTGCATTTACCGACGCCCGCAAGAATAAGCCGGGACGTGTGGAAGTAGCTTCAGGCGGAACGTTGTTCCTGAACGAAATCGGCAATCTGAGTCTTCCGCTTCAAGCGAAGTTACTTTCGGTCATAGAGCAAAGAAAGAGCTCACGGCTCGGCTCTACCACCTCCTACCCTGTAGATGTAAGGTTGATTTGTGCCACAAATACGGATTTATACAGTGCCATCGACGACGGACAATTCCGCCAGGATTTACTGTACCGCATCAATACGATTGAAATTCGTATTCCGCCTTTACGGGAACGGGGAAACGACCTGTTCCTGTTAGCCGATTTCTTTCTCCAACGCTATCGGAAGAAGTATAAGAAAGAACTTCGGGGAATTTCCAAAGAAGCACGAAAGATGCTACAACTTTACCGTTGGCCGGGCAATGTGCGTGAACTGGAGCATGCCATCGAACGTGCCGTCATCCTCTCTACAGGAACCATGCTGGCTCCAGATGATTTCATGTTACGCAGCCCCCGATCTTCGAATACTGTATCTGAAAAAGATAAGTATAATCTGGAACGGATTGAAAAGGATGCAATCAATGAGGTAATGAGAATGTGTGGCGGTAACATTACATTGGCAGCAGAAATGCTGGGAATCACAAGGACTTCACTTTATAGAAGGATTGAAAAGTTCGGATTATGAAAAGACAAACTTGGGTAAAAACGCCTCTTTGGCTCACAATTGCATTATTGATATGTTGCCTCGTTTCAGCTTGGTTGGCTGTACACGGCTTTTATTTTAGCCTGTTTGTGGCACTCTGCCTCACGGCGTTTGTTGCTTATACCATATATAGGTATATCTTACGTTCTGCGCGTGCCATGGCCCAGTTTATCTGGGCTGTGCGCTACTCTGAATTTCTTTCTTCTCCCACTTCCAATCTCAATGCCACCCAGCCTCTTCCCGAAGAACTGCTGACTGAAATGCAGGATGCCCTTGAACATTACCGGAACAACCTGCAAAAGAAAGAAAGCAAATTGCAGTATTTTCAGGCACTTGCCAATCATATAGACATGGCTATTCTTGTTTATACGCCCGACGGGCAAATGGAATGGGTCAATGATGCAGCCAAACGTCTGATACATATCGATTGCCCGCATACGATAAATGATCTGGTCGACTTTCACCCCGATCTCCCGGCCAAGCTGCATACACTGAAAGCAGGCGATTTGTCCGTATGGCAAATCAAACAGGAAGAAGAGACTGTGCAATTCGCTCTTTCCGGTATGGAGTTTGTCATTCAAGGCAGGAAACTCTTGATTGCCGGAATGAAGAATATCCATTCTGCCCTGGATAACCGTGAGACGGAAGCCTGGCAAAAGCTAATCCGTGTACTGACACATGAGATTATGAATTCCATTACTCCCATCATTTCGCTTACAGAACTTCTTGCCAAGCACGCCGACAGTCTGGAAGGTGACGAAGAAACCAAAATGGAAATCAGACAGATGTTGCAAACCATCGGTCGCAGAGGGAACGGTCTAGTACGCTTTATGAATAGCTACCGGGAAGTATCGCACCTGCCACACCCTTTATTAAAACTTTATAATGCCGGAGAACTGCTGAAAGGAGTCGTTCAATTGATGCAAAATGATACAGATGATCTACATCTCTCTCTTCCCAACGTTCCGTTGCGCCTGATTGCAGATAAAGAGCAAATAGAACAGGTACTTATCAACCTGATACGGAATGCCCGCGAAAACGAAGCTACACAAATTACTCTTTCCGCGGGCATCACTCCAGGAAATCATCTTTTCCTGCGTGTTACTGATAATGGAACCGGCATCGATCCGGAAGTTCAGGAACGTATTTTCATTCCATTCTTCACCACAAAACCTACCGGTTCAGGTATCGGGTTAACCATCTCACGCCAAATCATGCACCAGCATCATGGAAGCATTACGGTGCAATCAAAAGTGGGAGAAGGAAGCACGTTTACACTTCTGTTCCCGATAGTTTAATAAGTGATTAGTGCTACGCTATAATGCCGCAAGGAGACTAATCACTAATCACTAACCCCTAATCACTTATTACAACGCTTTTTTGTATAAATCCAGAATAATCTCCTTCGTCACCTCGCGAGGATTACCCGGTGTACAAACATCGGCAATAGCAGCCGTAGCCAGCTTGTCGAGATCGCTTTCCTTGATACCCAATTCAGAGAGGTGTTGCGGAATACCGACTCTTACTGACAGTGCTCTCACCGCATCTACGGCAGCACGTGCAGCTTCTTCCTGGCTCATACCTTCTTTATATACTTTCATCGCCTTAGCAATTTCCACATACTTATCAAGTGCAGCAGAAGCATTAAATTCCATAATGATAGGCAGCAACAACGCATTAGCCACACCGTGAGGTATATCAAAAATAGCACCCAATGGATGTGCCATACCATGAACAACGCCCAAACCTACATTAGAGAATGCCATACCTGCAATATATTGCGCTACCGCCATACCATTACGTGCCTCTGCATTTGTCGGCTCAAACACGGCCGTTTCCAAATAACGGGTAATCATTTCGATAGCTTTAATTTCAAACATATCGCTCATTTCCCAAGCTCCCTTAGTAATCAGACCTTCAATAGCATGTGTCAATGCATCCAGTCCCGTAGAAGCGGTCAGCCCTTTAGGCAAAGTGTACATCAATTCGGCATCTACAATGGCGATGGCAGGAATATCATTCGGATCTACACATACCATCTTCTTTTCATTCACTTCGTCGGTAATCACGTAGTTGATAGTCACTTCGGCAGCCGTTCCTGCTGTAGTAGGCAGAGCAATGATAGGCACGGATTTCTTCTGAGTCGGCGCCACTCCTTCCAGAGAAACCACATCACTGAATTCCGGGTTATTAGTGATAATGCCGATAGCTTTTGATGTATCGATGGAAGAACCACCACCAATAGCCAGAATAAAATCGGCACCGGATTCTGCAAACGCTTTCACACCTGCATTTACATTACTAACCGTAGGATTTGGTTTAATATCGCTGAATACAACATAGGGTATGCCTGCCTTATCCAGTACGGAAAGCACCTTGTCAGCTACACCAAATTTAATCAGATCTTTGTCGGTAGATACAAAGGCTTTTTTCAAGCCGAGACGTTTAATTTCCTGTGGGAGCACTTCGCGGGCACCCGGTCCGAAGTAGGATACTTCGTTCAAGACGAATCTGTTAATCATAATACGATAATTTAAGTTCCGCAGTGTCATTTTGAGATTGAGTGTGCGGAAGGTTGATACTTCATTTTGTTCCGACAAAATTAAGAAATATAGAGGAGGAAGGGACAAAAGATTCTGATTTTTATAGTGTGCGGAATGCTTTTTAGTAATCATAAAAAAATAAGTTCTTCATTTAAATGGCAGCAAATCATTGAAAGATAAAGCAAACATGCTATATTTGTACTATCATTGAAACGATTATTAAAAACGATAGATATGGGAAAGAAAGAGACCAAAAAATATTCTGATATTCCAGTGCAACAAACGAACGCTTCCGAACCGTCAGGTATCTACGGAGATATAAATGCGATGAAGGTTCAATTGGTCAATCGTATAATGCGTATAGACGAACCGGAAGAATTAAATTCTGTATTGGAGTTTGTGAAAGAACGCATTGCACAAAAAGATAAATTTGAACAGGAATGGGAACAGGGACTAACCGTTGAGGATTTCCGCATACAGTGTAAACGCAAATTAAAAGAAATGTATGCTCGCAACTAAAATCCTTATACACCCTTCTGTTTCAGATTTTTTAGAGGAACTTCCTAATATCCTGATAACTGAAGGCTATCTGAATATTTATGAAAATGCAGAACTACTTGTAGACGAAATTATCGATTTTATTCAGGAAATTCCAACAGCAGTTCATTACCACCTCAGCCCTTCAGCCGAAAGCCATTTTTCCCGTTACGGAGAAAATATACAATACACTTTTTTCAAAAGAAGCAAGTCACCTCGTACAACATGGTATATCTTTTTCATTAAACAAGACGAACGTATTCTGGTTAAGTATATAACAAACAATCACAAGGAAGGACAATACATACGTTAAGATTTGCTCGTCACTATTTAAACCTCGACCTATCCACTTCCTCCCTCTTCTTCTCCCTGTATCCTCCGAATTTATACGTAAACGACACCCCGATTTCCCTGAAACAAGTATAATCATTCGTCACGTTCTGCGTACCAAAACGGATGCGTGGTTTTATCTGTCCCGTCTCAAAGATATCATTGCAATAAAGATTCAGAACAGCCTTTCCTTTGGCAAAGCCATACCGCAAAGCAGCATTTACATACCCTGAAGACGGTAAATCATAAATTCCCTGAGTCGCTTTACTACGAGCCATTCCCGTCAGTGTCAGTTTCAGATCAGGCTTCTTAGAAAGAGTGAAAGTATTTGTCAGTACGGCAATACCATAACAAATATTCCGGTTGAAAGGAATATCCCAGAAATCCTCATCTTTCTCATGATGCCATACACCAATCAAAGTTAAACGAGAATTTAACAATTGCTTTATATCAAATGGTATAGAAGCCTGTAATCCTGCTTGTTGCTGGTAATTAAAATTCAAATGCTTATAGATCTCCACCAGACGTTCGGAGGATTGATAAAGAGTCTGGACTGAGTAATCTTTCGTATGATTAAACCATGCACTGAAGATGTATTTACTCTTCAAAATATGTGTCAACTGAAGTTGATATTCCTGAGCCGGTTTCAGGAACGGGTTCCCATGTATTTCAGAATATCCACCGCCCAGATAAGAAATAGCATCCTGTACCGCCCAATAATCAGGATAATCTTTATCACTGCTCAAAGCCAATTGCCAAACATAGCCGGGGGCGAGCATATAACTCAGGTTAATGGTAGGATACCAATCCCATTGATTCCATACCGGTGTCTTATAATGCTCCACGGCAAGCGAAGCATCCAGGGAAAGTTTATCACCAAAACTTTTATTGAAACCCGCATAGAAGTTCAGAGTTTGTTCGCGACGGCGGGATTGCATATTATCGGGAATACCTGTGCTTACACCTGCCTTTGTTCCCGCACCCTTCTCCGTATCATAATAATATTGATAACTGTGGTCGATACTGGTAGTATAAACGGCACCATAATTCAATCCCCATCCACGCCCCAGATTATGCTCCTGGGCAAGGAAGAATTTCCAGCGATTGATGCGCTGACAGTCTTCAGTATAAAAGGCCAGCTCTTCACCTTGCATGCTGCTATGCAATAACTGATCGGATGGAGAACGGTAATAAGTCAATTCAGCACCAGCTTTCAGTCCGAAAGGTGTACGGTAATCCAGACGCCCATTGTGCAGCCAATCGGTACTGCTGCTACGGGTGTTGGACTGCTGCGTACCGTAAATATCCATCAGACTGTGGTAAGTCGAATAACTTCCATTATAAACAAAACTCAGCTGATGATCCTTGGCAATATTGTAATCCGCCCCTACCCGGAAACTATGGGTATGTGAACGGCTCCGGCCCATCTCATCGGTTGTGATGTGATGAACCGAACCGTCCGCCAGAGAGTGCATAGCTTCTTTATCGGTTAAAGAATATCCCCGTCCGTGGTTGTGTGAGTAAAGAAAATCTGCTGAGAATTTATTTCCATTATAGATCAGGCTGGCACGTTCGTTGAAGCCCTCGTAATGTTTCTGATTATATTTGCCATAAAGCTCTCCCTGCCAGGAAGACGGGCCTCCGGTGCTTTGTTTCAGTGTGATATTGATAAGTGCACCCCGCACCTGATAGCGTGCCGGAGCATTGTACATCACTTCCGCCTTCTCAATGCGACTGGAGGGGATACTTTTCAGCAAAGAATAAAGCTGTTCGGTACTCATGGTGGTAACTTTACCATCCAGTATTACAGTTACCCCCTGCCCTGCCAACATCAACCCGCCATTCATCTCGGTTACGCCCGGCAGTTCCTTCACAGCGTCATAAGCATTATCTACGGGTAGATTACCGATAAGGCGCGGAAGATCGTACACCAGTTTACCTTGCTCCGCTTTCACGATGGGACGTTGCCCGGTAATCATTACTTCAGGAAGAGATTGATAAAGACTGTCCAGCTGCTTGTCTTGTGTTATAATACTGTCCGCGCTGAGCGTCCGTTCGCTCTCTACATCCGTACTCTTTGTTATTTCCTGAGCGGAAACTCCTGCACTCAATGCACATAGCATCAGGGAAAGATAGTAATAAGACTTCATGTTCATTTGTTTTAGATACGACATAAATGTGTTCAGACTTAGAGATGATTGGGTGTCAACCTTGGTTGACAGGTCGATTAAGCTTGGTTGACAGATCCATTAACCTTAGTTGACAGGCCGGTTAACCAAGGTTGACACCCAATTATGCAAGGGACTGCACAAGATTCTCCCTATACCTTTTGCAAAAGATGCCTTGTGCAAAAACGAATCATCCCTTAAGCTCTTGCACTGCAAAGTACGGTGAAATCTTCCGGACTTTGTGTTATCTGGAACTTACGTAGTCTTATCTAGTGTTATCTGAAGTGTTATTTAGTCTTACCGTCCATACATGTACCGGTTATCTTTCCTATCTTTGTCCATATAAATACAAGAGCTACATGAAACTGCCATTCAGACCTATTGCCATATTAGTCATAATCTCTCTGCTGGGTATCTTTATTTACCAGGCATACTGGATCACGGGGCTATACAAAACGATGAAGCACGAACTGGAACAAAGCATCGTAGAGGCCATGCGCATGAGTGATTATAATGAGATGATGCTGCGTGTAAAGGAGATGCAAAAAGAAAATAAAGCCCACGGTTCCGTAGAGGTTTCAGCAGGATACAATTCCGATTCCGGAAAATCATTTGTCCGCAGCAGTACAACTGTTAACCAAACAGACAGTGCCGGAAGTCGTTCACTTTTAAAAGAAGGTATCCCTATGAAGTATGACAGTGTATCAGTAAGTTATCCGAATGACTCGACAAGAAATATCCTTTTCACACGAGGACAGGAAGGCACAAATATTTCAGTCTGGGCAGAAAGAGATTCAGTAAAAGAGGTCCTGGAAGATACAGTGATTAATGAGGATGAACCTCAGGCTTCTTTAAGAGCCGAAGGTGGAATAGACATGATGCTGCGTGACCAAAGCAGTATGGTGGAACTTGCCACTTTCATCCAGCGTGGAATGCACTCGGGACTGGATATTTTTATAGAACCTGATATAGCCGTTTATGACAGTCTGCTCAATACCTATCTGCAAGAACGGGGGCTTAAACTTCCCTACCGATTGGAACGTCTTCATTCCGGTGCCGATCCGGACTCAACGCTGGTTTACACTGATACGCTTGCCATTGTCGGGACTCCCGGATACATGCCCAGTGAAAAAGCAAAACAATATAATTATGCTTTCGACATTCACTCCAATCAAAGTTACCGCCTCACAATAGAACCTATTTATAAGATTGTATTGCGACAGATGAGCGGTATTCTTACTACATCATTCGTTATTCTTATTATATTAGGTTTCTCCTTCTGGTTTCTTATCCGCACCATTTTGCGGCAGAAAACACTGGAAGAGATGAAGAGCGACTTTACCAACAATATCACCCACGAACTGAAAACACCTATTGCCGTGGCGTATGCCGCCAACGATGCTTTGCTTAATTTTAATCTGGCAGAAGACAAGCAACAACGGGATAAGTATCTGGGTATCTGCCAGGAACAGTTACAGCGATTAAGCGGACTGGTGGAACAAATTCTCTCCATGAGTATGGAACGCCGTAAAACCTTCCGTCTGCATCCGGAGGCGCTCAGTTTGCACGATCTGTTCCCGGCACTCATCGAACAGCATAAACTGAAAGCAGGTAAGCCTGTAGAAATCAATCTCGACATTGCACCGGAAGACCTGACAATCATTGCCGACCGTACACACTTCAGTAATATTCTGAGTAACCTGATAGATAATGCCATCAAATACTCTCCGGATAAAGCCGACATAATGATCTGTTGCCGGAAAAAGGAAACGGAACAAGTGGAAATCTCGGTTACAGACCACGGTATTGGTATCCCTACGGATAAACAGCCTCACATTTTCGATAAATTCTACCGGGTTCCGACAGGAAATATCCACAATACCAAAGGCTACGGGCTGGGGCTTTTCTACGTAAAGACAATGGTAGAAAAGCACGGTGGAATTGTAACTGTACGAAGTGAAGCGGGAAAAGGAAGTACTTTTACAATAAGAATCTGAATAACGTTGCTTGTTATGATGCATTACATTGCTTGTTATAAAAAAGAATCAAGATATGGACAAAATCAAGGTATTGCTGGTTGAGGATGAACAAACCCTCGCCATGATTATCAAAGATACACTAGAAGGCCAGAACTTCATCATCCATACTGCTGCCGATGGCGAGGAAGGTCTGCGTATGTTCTTCGACTTACGCCCTGATGTACTGGTAGCAGATGTTATGATGCCCCGTATGGATGGTTTTGAAATGGTACGCCACATCCGCCAAACCGACAAACGAACTCCGGTACTTTTTCTCACCGCCCGTTCTTCCATCAACGATGTGGTGGAAGGCTTTGAACTCGGAGCCAACGACTATCTGAAAAAGCCTTTCGGCATGCAGGAACTTATCGTGCGCATTAAAGCGCTGGTAGGCAAAGCATTTACATTTAAAGAGGAACCTAAGAAAGAAGAAACTTGTTTTGAGATAGGCAATTACCATTTCAACTCTGTCACACAGAGATTGTCCCATACCGGAATAGAGCAGGAACTCTCCCACCGCGAGGCCGAAATACTGAAGCGCCTGTGCGAAAACCGTAATCAGGTAGTGAATACCCAGAATATCCTGCTCGATCTTTGGGGGGACGACAGCTTCTTCAATTCGCGCAGCCTGCACGTGTTCATCACTAAATTACGGCATAAACTTTCCAAGGACGAACGTATCCGCATTGTCAATGTCCGAGGCATCGGATACAAACTTATCATCAACTGAAACTTCTGTTACGGAAATAAGAAAACGGGCTGCATTTCTACACGAGATACAGCCCGTTCATTTACTGGTTAGAGAGGAACAAAATAGATTGCTTATCTACTAATTCAATTATTTACACCTCAAAGATAATAACTATTTCCAAATAAGCGTATACAATATACAACTTTTATTTTAATAAATGCTATATATTTCCATAATTCATACTTATTTCATATATTCGCCATTAAATAAAGGCTATTAAGTAATGAAATATATAGGACTAATCATACTTTTCTGTCTTTTCTCCTTCCGGGTAAATGCTCAGAATGAAATACCTGCTGACAGCGTGCGTAGTATGAATATGCCGGAAACAAAGGATTTTGATGGTTTTCTTCTGGATATGAATTTAATGAAGATGGCAGCTCCCCAAGTGCCTAAAATGAAATTGGAAATTCCGGATGCCAGCAAAGATTATAGTTTCTTATTTCGCCTGGACCCGAACATAACCTACTCTCAAGGCTACTCACACCTGTTTAGCTTGGGTAGTTCCACCCTATACAGTATGAATCCTTTCGGATTGACAGGTTTTGGTTCATCTCCTCAAAACCTGCAGATGGGAAGTTTCCGATTGAAGAATGGCATGCGTATCAATACCTATGGAGAATACAACAAGGACGGATGGAAAGTTCCAAATCCTTCTGCTTTACCGTGGGAACGGAATAATTTTAAAGGCGCTTTTGAACTGAAATCAGCGAATGGATCATTCGGCATAAGAATCGAAGTGCAACAAGGAAGAACAGCACCTTATTAAAGAAGATATGAATATGAAGAAAAAAATCTTGGTTATAGGCGCCAACGGGTTTACAGGACGCCGGATATTAAATGATTTGTCGCGCAACGACGAATACATTGTAACGGGCTGTTCCCTGCATGATGACATTGCTCCCGGTTCTGGAAATTATCGTTTTATCAGTGCAGACATCTGCCAGATGGGAGAACAAAGTGCACTATTCAGGGAAGTACGCCCTAATGTGGTGATTAACACTTCTGCCTTATCAGTTCCTGATTATTGTGAAGCTCACCATGAGGAAGCGGATAGTGTCAACGTCAATGCTGTAGGACAGTTGGCATTCCGGTGTGAAGCATCCGCTGCACGCCTTATCCATCTTTCTACCGACTTTGTATTCAATGGAGATACAATGCAGCTTTATACGGAAGTAGATACACCTGATCCGGTCAACTATTATGGTGTCACTAAGCTAAAAGGTGAAAAACGGGCAGCTGAGTTATGTAGTAATTATGCCATTGCCCGTGTAGCAGTAGTCTATGGCGCTGTCTTACCGGGACAACATGGAAATGTACTACAATTGGTTGCTGACCGTTTAAGAAACAACGAAGAAATACGAGTCGTTTCCGACCAATGGCGTACAGCAACTTATGTAGGAGATGTCTCGCAAGGAATAGAGAAGCTGATAAACTATCCTAATAATGGCATCTTCCATATCTGTGGCTCAGAATGTCTGACAATAGCTGATATTGCCTACCGCGTAGCAGATATCCTGAACCTGGACTATTCCTTAATTCTGCCAGTCACCACCAAGCAAATGGAAGAGGCAACTCCCCGCCCCCGTTTCAGTGGATTGAGCATAGAAAAAGCACGCAGGGAATTAGGATACCAGCCACACACTCTGGAAGAAGGTATTAAATTGATGTTTAATGTTGTTTAGCGATTGAGGGTTAGTACCCTTAATCATTAAACAACGTTTCCGCAATCCCACTTTCTTTTTTATACATTCGTACCATTTCCAAGAGTTCATCTCCATACTTTTCCACTCCTTTTTTACCAAAGTAAGGAATGCGGAGAAGAGTGGTCTTATCTTCCGGCAATAAATTCGTAATACCGAGAATTGCCTTTTGTTGAATTACAGTATATACCGGTAATCCCAACCGGGATGCTTCTGCATTGCGCCATGCCACCAGACGCTTGTACAATTCGGGATGCAGGATGTCCGAAAGTACTTCCACAGTTGCCGCCCTTTTACGTGCAGAACTACTTCCACCGTCTTCAGTTTCGTCTTTACGTTTTCTTCTTCCGGAGAAGTTGCCGCCGCGTTTTTCTCCTTTATCCTTACCCGATGCGGCATCGTCAATGGAGAGGACGGACTTTTGTTTCAGATATTCGCCTACATGGAATCCCTTATCAATTACGAATTCCAGCAAATCGACTTTCAAGAGAAGCAAATCATCCAACTCTTCACTGACAGCCTTCAACTGTTTCTTTAGCTCTTTATTGTCAGACTCTACAATTGTACTACTTCTGATGGCATCCAAGGGCGTCAATTGTTCTTTGAAATATTCTGCTCCCAAGTGAATGCGCTCCTGCAAACTTTTATCTGTAGCATAATCCGCTGCACCATCAACCAGGCGAGTATATTGTAAGCTAAACTTTTGAGCAACTTTCGTAACCTTCTCATGGAAACGTTCCGTTTCTGATTTATATTCAACCAGCAGTTTAGGATAGAGTTTGTACAAGTGTTCATCCAATAACCTCACAAAACGCTTCAATGCCAGTTCCAATGGTAAGAAATCAAACAATCCTGATAACAATTCCAGAAAATACGATTGTTGCAATCTCCGGTAACGCGTTTCATCAGGCTCATTTCTACGTGCATCTTCTGTAAAGGTATCCACAGCACTGTCACTTATTACTGCCCTGGCAGATAATGGAGCACTTAATACCAGACCTTCCAACGTCTTGCAACGGCTCAGAGCCACATACGTCTGTCCATGTGCAAAGGAAGCGCTGGCATCAATTATTGCACGCTCAAACGTCAACCCCTGACTTTTATGAATGGTTATAGCCCATGCCAGTTTCAGTGGGAATTGTTTGAAGACTCCCTCTATATCTTCTGTAATCTCTTTTGTCTCTTCATCCAGCACGTACTTTGCATTGGTCCATTCTTCTTCTTGCAACATGAAGACGTCCTCACTTCCTTTGCTACGTACCTCAATGCCTAAAGCGGATACATTTACCACCTCACCGATCATGCCATTGTAATAACGGTGTTCACCGGATGAATCGTTCTTTACAAACATGATTTGCGCACCACGTTTTAACTCCAGTACTTCATCAGTAGGATAAGAATACTCCGGGAATTTTCCATCTATCTGGGCGCGAAAGGTAAAAGAACGTCCGGGCAGTTGTGCCAGTTCATATTCATTGATACGTTGCGCCTGATAATTATGGGTGGTAAGTTGGATATATCCTTCCTCTTTCGCAGGATTGAAATTTGGAATGTATCTACAGTTCAGTTCATCCAACAAAGTTTTGTCACAACGATTCTCCCGGATACGGTTCAACATATCCAGAAAATGAGTATCACTCTGTCGATAAACTTTCTTCAATTCAATGGTACAGTACTCCGATTTCCTCAATGCACGGCTGGAAAAGAAATAGGGAGTATCATAATAGCGGTTTAGCATCTGCCATTCTTCGTCTTTGATAACCGGAGCAAGTTGCTGCAAATCTCCGATCATCAATAATTGTACACCACCAAAAGGCTTGCTACGGTCACGGAAACGACGCAACACATCATCTATCGCATCCAAGAGGTCGGCACGTACCATACTGATCTCATCAATCACAAGCAGGTCTATACTACGCATGATGTTAAGTTTCTCTTTTCCGAAACGGAAACGGTATTGTGCCTTACCATCTGCACTGAATGAAGTATCGGGTACGTAAGGGGCAAAAGGTAGCTGGAAAAAAGAATGAATAGTTACACCACCTGCATTAATAGCCGCAATGCCTGTCGGGGCAAGAACAACCATACGTTTAGGACTTCCGGACTTCAATTGTCGCAAGAATGTAGTTTTTCCAGTACCTGCTTTACCGGTCAGGAAGAGATGAGTGCCTGTATTTTCTATAAATTGCCATGCAAGTGACAATTCCGGGTTTTGTTCCATTATTTCATAAATGTTGTTTGGAGGTGTAAAGGTAACATAAATAAAAGAGGAAAAGCCCTATCGGCACATCTTTTTACATAAAAATGAAAAAAGCTACAAGCTACGAGCTACAAGTGGCTGCACTATATTCCGAAAGGCACTCGTAGCTTGTAGCTTGTAACCCGTAGCTTTCTTACTTGAGACTTCCCGCGATTATATCCAATAATTCGTTTGTAATCGCTTGCTGTCTGCTTTTATTATATTGCTTCGTCAAATCTTGTATCAGTTCATTCGCATTATCTGTTGCAGTCTGCATAGCAAGTGTACGGGCAGCATGTTCAGAGGCATTGGAATCTTGAAGTACAGTAAAAAGCTTCTGGCTCAACACCTTTGGCAGCAAATCTGCAATAAGTTGTCCGACAGATGGCTCCACTATATAATCATTCTGAAAACCGCGTTTTCCCGATCCTTCTGTTGCAGCAGTTGCTTCCACCTTACTTAAATCAATAGGAAGATATTCCTCACGCGTTAGTATCTGTGACCCCATCGACTTGAAGTGATGGTAGATCAGCTCTACACGGTCGATTTGTTTTTCTACAAACTCTTGCATCAACAATCCAGCAAGTTCATATGCTTGCACATAGGATGGTTTCTCTGCCATTCCCTGATAATTTCCTCGCGATGTATAGCCTAACTTCTTAGTAGCTTGTTCCACCTTCTTTCCTATAGGATATATCAGGATGTTCTCCTTACCAAGTGATTTGTATTCTTCCAGCGTTTCTCCAAGCTTCTTTACCACATTCGCATTGAAAGCTCCGCACAGCGAACTGTTGGATGAGAAAACCACGACCGCTACCCGCGTTACAGGACGCACTTCGGTATAAGGCGACTCGAACGTGGCATCTGTAGACAAGAAGTTTGTCAGAATTTCATTCAGTTTCTGTTGATAAGGCAGCATATTCTCAATCCGCGATTGTGCTTTGTGCAACTTTGCGGATGCCACCATCTTCATCGCCGATGTAATCTGACGCGTACTCTTGACGGAGTTTATTCTGTTTTTTACTTCTTTTAAAGAACCCATAGCATCTTTTTTAGTGGTAAGTGATTAATGATTAGTGATAAGCGGCACATGAGCGCATACCACTAATCACTTGTCACTAAACGTTAATCACTAATCCAAATATTGTTTCGACATGAGATCCGCAGTTTCCTCTATCTTCTTACAAACATCATCATCAATGACACCACTCTTTAGTACATCGAGTACATCCGCACGATGATTCATTTCAAGTGCTTCCAAAAAACTACGTTCAAAATCAGTCACCTTATCTAACGGAACATTACGCAACAGTCCATGAGTACCACAATAAAGAATGGCAATCTGCTTCTCTACCGGCATCGGACTATATTGCGGTTGAACCAACAAACGGGTATTCTTTTGTCCCTTATCAATGGTCAGTGCTGTAACAGGATCCATATCGCCGCTGAACTTTGTAAATGCTTCCAGTTCACGATATTGCGCCTGGTCTATCTTTAATGTACCGGCCACTTTCTTCATCGCCTTAATCTGAGCATTACCACCCACACGACTCACGGAAATACCTACGTTAATAGCCGGACGGTTACCTTGGTTAAACAAATCAGTATCAAGGAATATCTGTCCGTCGGTGATAGAAATCACATTCGTCGGAATATAGGCAGATACGTCTCCTGCCTGCGTTTCGATGATAGGCAATGCAGTCAGTGATCCGCCACCTTTCACTTTACCTTTCAGGCTTTCCGGCAAATCATTCATTTCACGTGCCACTTCTTCCTGATTAATAATACGCGCAGCACGCTCCAGCAAACGGGAGTGCAGATAGAAGATATCACCCGGATACGCTTCACGTCCTGATGGACGGCGTAAAATCAGTGATACTTCACGATAAGCTACGGCCTGCTTAGAAAGATCATCATAAACTACCAATGCATGACGACCGGTATCACGGAAATATTCACCAATGGCAGCACCTGCAAACGGAGCATAATACTGCAACGCAGCCGGATCACCTGCCGTAGCAGCAACAACAATCGTATAATCCATTGCGCCATATTCACGCAATGTGTTTACAATGGTAGCGACCGTAGAAGCTTTCTGACCAATAGCTACATAGATACAATACACAGGGTTTCCTGCCTCATAATTGGCGCGTTGATTGATGATCGTATCGATAGCAATAGCCGTCTTTCCCGTCTGACGGTCACCGATGATCAACTCACGTTGTCCGCGACCGATAGGTATCATGGCATCCACGGCTTTCAATCCGGTTTGCAACGGCTGGTTTACAGGCTGACGAAAGATAACCCCCGGTGCTTTACGTTCCAAAGGCATCTCACATAGTTCTCCACCAATGAGTCCTTTACCATCCAGTGGTGCTCCCAGCGGATCTATAACACGCCCCAGCATACCCTCTCCCGCCATAATGGAAGCAATTCGCTTGGTACGCTTTACGACGTAGCCTTCTTTGATTTTATCTGTAGAGCCCAGTAAAACAGCACCTACGTTGTCCTCTTCCAGATTCATCACAATCGCCTTGATACCGTTATCGAACTCCAACAGTTCGTTTGCTTCGGCATTGCGCAGTCCATAGATACGTGCCACACCGTCACTGACTTGCAGCACCGTACCGATTTCATCCAACTGCACACGGGTATCGATTCCCTCTAACTGGTGACGGAGAATATCGGAGACTTCGCTTACTTTTATATTTTCAGACATGTTTCTTTAGTGATTAATGATTAGTGCTTATACAATTCTTCTGTTCTTATCAATGAACTGTTGTTTCACTCTCTTAAGTTGCGTGGCAATGCTGGCATCCAGGCGGAAATCGTTAATATCAAATATGAAACCTCCTTCAATAGAAGGATCAACTTCAGTTTGCAACTCCATCTGTGCATGTAGCAGAGCAGAAGCACTATTCCGAATGCGTTCCCAGACATCCCGGCTCACAGGTACGGCGGTAATCAGTTTTCCTACGCCAATATGCTTCAACTTCCTGTATAGGTCGAGATAAGTCAGACAGATGTACTGCAAATAGTACTCCCGCCGATTTCTCAGCACAAGGGTGATAAAGCGGGAAAATTCCCGGCTCACTTCTCCATTGCCTACAGCAGCGGTGCAAATCAGAGCAAACTTCTCCTTGATTTTCAAAATGGGATTATCCAACGCCTCACGTAAATCAGGATGCTTACGAAAGCTCCGTTCCAGCATACGCAATTCATGATATACGCGGTCTTCTGCCCCCGTATCTTTCGCGTATTCTATCAACGCTTTGGCATATCGCATCGAAACAATTCCTATATCCATTTCCTTTAATTATTAGTGATCAGCGATTCATAATCAGCATTACGCTAATCACTCATCGCCAATCGCTTTATCGCTACTTAATTGCTTCTTGAGGCTGCCAGCACTTCGTCCAGCATCCGGTCTATCATCTCCATTTGTTCGTGCTCTTCATCCAGATTCTTACGGATTACTTTCTCCGCAATATCTACAGAAAGCACGGCAACCTGGCGACGAATATCACGTATTGCCTCTTCTTTTTCTTGCTGTATCTGCTTCTTCACATCGTCCAGCTCTTTCTGCGCGGCAACTTCCGCCTGCTTGCGTGCTTCGACGATAATCTTGTCACGCTCGTGCATCGCCTCCCGCAGAATGCGCCCTTGCTCCTTATTGGCAGCAGCAACCAATGCTTCACTCTCAGCTTTCAGCCTTTGAAGTTGCGCATTAGCTTCTTTTGCCACTTCCAGCGATTGGTCAATGTAGGTTCTACGACCTTCTACCATTTTGGTAATGACAGGAAAGCCATACTTCGCCAACACCACGAACACCACGCCGAATGACAAAAGCATCCAGAACAGCAGACCACTATCGGGTAATAACAATGACATAATTTATCTATATTTTAATTATAAGAAGAACACTAACAGACACACAACTACCGCCAACAGGGCAACGCCTTCAATCAATGCAGCGGCAATAATCATGTTCATACGAATGTCTCCTGATGCTTCCGGCTGGCGGGCAATAGCCTCCATAGCTGAACCACCAATTTTACCAATACCTAAACCTGCGCCAATAACGGCAAGTCCGGCGCCAAGTGCTGCACCTAATTTACTAATTCCGGCTGCAGCTGCAGTAGCTTGCAATAATACAGATAGTAACATAATTCTTAATTTTTAAATGGTTTATTATTAATTGTTGTTTTCTTTCACTTTAACTTCTTTATGTTCTTCCTGAGCCAATCCGATAAATACGGCAGACAACATAGTGAATACATATGCCTGGATAAATGCTACCAGCAACTCCAACGCATTCATAAAGATGTTGAACAGCACAGAGGCTACGGTCAGCGTACCATTTAATGCAGGACCCATGCTGGCAGAAATAAAGATGAGGCACGTCAATACCAGCATTGCCATGTGCCCGGCCAACATATTGGCAAAAAGACGGATCATCAAAGCAAATGGCTTGGTAAAGATACCGAAGAATTCAATAAAAGGCATCATCGGCACAGGTACTTTCAACCACCAGGGCACATCCGGCCAGAAGATATCTTTCCAATAAGTTTTCGTTCCAAACAGGTTGACGGCAACAAATGTAAAGAGTGCCAGCACCATCGTAATAGCGATATTACCCGTCACATTGGCTCCACCCGGAAAGATGGGAATCAGCCCCATGATATTATTTATAAAAATGAAGAAGAACGCTGTCAGCAGGTAAGGCGCAAACTTTCGATATTTCGGCCCTACACAACTCTTGATGATATCGTCGTTCACCATCATAATAAACATCTCCATAAAGCCGATGAAGCCACCCGGAGCCGCACTGCCTTGCGGATGTTTTCGATACCACTGAGCAACAGCTAAAATAATAATCAGCAGCAATACACTGTTAATCAGCAATGACAACGTCACTTTGGTGATCGAAATATCCCAAGGACGTATTTCATTTCCAGCTGCGTCATATTCCACTACTTTACCTTCGTATTTACTACCTGCCGGAGCTATAGAGAATCCCTCGTAAGAACCTTCATTCTCTTCCAAACGAGAAGAGAGAAAAGCATGCCAGCCAGTCTGCGAACTATATACGATAATAGGCAACGGAATAGTAACATGCGTCTTTCCCCATGTAGTGATATGCCATTCGTAAGCATCGCCAATATGTCCGAAGACGATTTCTTTCACATCTACCGTATTTTCTTTCTGTTCGGCAGAAGTGACATCATCCCGTTTGGCTATGCTGTCAAGCTCCGCTTCACCCCCCTGTGCCGCAACGGGCAGAGTGGTGAACAGCATTCCCAGCATCAGGAGTATTCCAGTCAATAGATTACGCATTTGTCTCATTTTTCTTTTCTTTTTTCTGTTTCTTTCCTACTTCATAAGTAAAGAAGAACCACGTCTCATATATCAAATAGACTATGTAATAAAGGATGAATGTCAACAGAAATAACTTGGCTTCTTCACGTACTGCAAAGCAATACACCACCAAGAGTATCACGGAGAGCAACATTTTCATCACTTTCATCGCCATGTAAAGCAGCAACATCTTCTGCGGGGCATGTTTACGACACGCGTCGAACATAGATATTTCAAAAAAACCGAACAAGAAGAAATACACCGGAATAAAAGGGTATCCTCCGAAATAGTGTCCAGGTAATAGATAATGTAAAATCCCTGCGCCCACCCATCCTGCTATTAACGTTAACAGGGTGATCTGGTATAAGAAATTGCGTTTTGTCAAGCTGATACTCATAGTACTAAATTAAAAATTAGAAATAAAAGATAATTCCGGAAAAGGAAACATTAGTCAACACAGGCGGAAACCACTCCACCGCTTAACTCAACGAACCCACCTTCGATATCAAGAGTCTGTTCTTCGCCCCCTTCCGGTACATATATCACCTTTCCTTCACGAAGTGAGGACACGATGGGTGCATGTTGCGGAAGAATGGTAAACGTTCCTATCGTTCCAGGCAGCGTTACACTTTCAATCTCTCCATTATATATTTCCTTTTCAGGAGACACTATGTTCAAATACAACTTCTTCATAGCCTCTTTCCCTTCTTCTAATTTTTAACCATTTACTTGTTCCAATAACTTCTTGCCTTTCTCTATTGCTTCTTCAATCGTACCAACATTCAGGAAAGCAGGTTCGGGCAGATAGTCCACCTCACCATCCAAAATCATCTTAAAGCCTTTGATGGTATCTTCTATTGGCACCATCGTTCCCGGTACACCGGTAAACTGTTCGGCAACTGCAAACGGTTGCGACAAGAAACGTTGTACACGGCGTGCACGATTCACTAATGTACGGTCGGCATCCGAAAGCTCTTCCATACCAAGAATAGAAATAATATCCTGTAGTTCCTTGTTACGCTGCAAGATTTGTTTCACCCGTTGTGCCACTTCATAATGCTCTTCTCCTACAACATGCGGGTCAAGGATACGTGAAGTGGATTCCAAAGGATCCACAGCAGGGTAAATACCCAACTCAGTAATCTTACGACTCAATACCGTCGTGGCATCCAAGTGTGTAAAGGTAGTAGCAGGCGCCGGGTCGGTCAAGTCATCAGCAGGTACATATACAGCCTGCACGGAAGTGATAGAACCATTGCGGGTAGAAGTGATGCGTTCTTGCATCGCACCCATTTCAGTAGCCAACGTTGGTTGGTAACCTACAGCCGAAGGCATACGTCCCAGCAAAGCAGATACTTCGGAACCAGCTTGTGTAAAACGGAAAATATTATCTATAAAGAACAATATATCACGCGAGCCACCGGTTTCAGCACCCTGGTCGCGGAAAGACTCAGCTACTGTCAGTCCGGATAATGCCACAGATTGACGTGCACCGGGAGGTTCGTTCATCTGACCGAATATTAAAGAAACCTGTGATTTCTCCACTTCATTGTAATCCACTTTAGACAAGTCCCAGTTTCCTTCTTCCATACTTTTCTTGAACTCCTCACCATAACGGATCACACCGGATTCAATCATTTCACGCAAGAGGTCGTTACCTTCACGGGTACGCTCTCCTACTCCTGCAAACACAGAAAAACCATGTTGTTTCTTGGCAATGTTATTGATGAGTTCCTGGATCAGTACTGTTTTGCCTACACCAGCTCCACCGAACAAACCGATCTTGCCACCCTTGCTATAAGGTTCCAGCAAGTCGATAACCTTGATACCTGTATAGAGCACCTCTTGTACGGTAGTCAAATCTTCAAACTTAGGAGGATCACGGTGTATGGGATAAGCACCGGCACGGTCTAGCTCTTTCATACCGTCGATGGAATCACCCACTACATTCATTAACCGACCTTTAATCTGGTCGCCCACCGGCATAGTAATAGGACCGCCTGTGGGATGCACTTTCATACCCCTCTGCAAGCCGTCTGTACTATCCATGGCTACGGTTCTCACCGTGTTCTCGCCGATGTGTTGCTGCACTTCTACGATTAATGTTTTTCCATTTGATCTTTTTATCTCCAGTGCGTCATGGATACTTGGAAGCATCAATTCGGCATCCGTACCCTCAAAATAGACGTCTACTACCGGTCCGATGACCTGAGAGATATGTCCGATAATTTGTGACATAAGCAATCTTTTTATATAATTTCTCTTTTTCTAAACTCTTCGAGTCGCGTTCTTGTCATTCCGCTGCTATGAGCTTAACACCTATTGAATAGTTTTTGTTCAAAGCTTCAAATCTTAATTCTAACGGGATAGTTACATAAGCAACTTTGCAAATGTAAACACAAAAACTTTCAGATTGTACTCTATGAAAACGTTTTTTCTATAAATTATACCCTTTTGAACTATTATTACTACAATCAGAACAAAAAAGCGACATCCATTTAACGTTGCTTAACATTCACCAACAGATACAAAGAAGGAATTCTGTTATTTTTGTATGAACAAAACAACATTTAGCAAGTTATCTTTTGAAGTATAAATTTAATGAAAGGAAAAAGCATGAATTCACATCAAAATCCATTCGCAGGAAACACCCCACAGGATGTAACTGAAAGACAAGGCGAAAATGCCATTTTCATTGTTTACAAATTAAATCAATCTCCTGATTCCGTTGAGAAAGTAAAAGATGTATGTGCCAATTTCTCGGCATTAATACGTAGTATGCGTAACCGTTTCCCCGATGCACAGTTCAGTAGCACGATAAGCTTTGGTGCAGACGTATGGGACCGTATTTTCCCAGGCAAAGGTAGGCCCAAAGAACTGGAAGTTTTTAAGGAAATCAAGGGAAGTAAACAAATAGCAGTATCTACCCCTGGTGATATATTGTTTCATATCCGCGCTAAGCAAATGGGGTTATGTTACGAGTTTGCCTCTATTATTGATGAAAAGCTGAAAGGCGCTGTTGAAGCTATTGATGAAACTCATGGTTTTAGATATATGGATGGCAAAGCAATCATTGGGTTCGTAGATGGAACAGAATCTCCGGCTGTAGACGAAAATCCTTATCACTTTGCCGTAGTTGGTGAAGAAGATCCTGATTTTGCCGGTGGAAGTTATGTATTTGTGCAGAAATATATTCATGACATGGATGCCTGGAATGCCCTTTCGGTAGAAGAACAGGAAAAAGTGATAGGCCGACGTAAATTCAATGATGTAGAGTTATCAGATGAAGAAAAGCCGGCTAATGCTCACAATGCAGTTGCTAATATTGGTGATGATCTTAAAATAGTACGTGCCAATATGCCATTTGCAAATACAGCAAAAAGAGAATATGGAACCTATTTTATAGGTTATGCAAGCACATTCAGTAAAAGGCTATCTATCCCAGACAGCCAATCTTTTGTTAACCTTAAATCTAATACTATGAAAAACACATTGCAAAGGTACGGCTTTTCTTGATTTCTCCAAATTTCAGAGTCATTTCACTGCATTTTACAACAAGGTTTAATAGTTGCATCCACCTTGTTAACAGTTTGCCAAGAAAAAGACGGAAATAACGCTATATTTTAAACAGGAATTAAGAATAATACAAAACAGAGAGGCTTTGACCTCTCTGTTTGTTTACAAAATAGTTGGTATAAGAAAAAAAACTACTCAGTTACAGGTCTCTGCATACAATATGCAGAAGACCCGTCATGGTAATAGTTATCCTTTACAGAAGTACATTTAAATCCATTTTTTTCATATAAATAAATGGCAGGAAAATTAGAAACATTCACTTCTAAAATTATCTTCTTCAAGCTTTCTTTTAGAGCAATAACTATTATCTGATCTATTAATAATTGCCCCACTCTTCTGCCGCGAAAATCAGGATGAATAGCTATCGAGTAGATACGCAAACTACAGGCACGTTGATTTATCAATGCACTAAAATATCCCCCTACCCTTTGCTGATATTCTGCCACATAAAAGTATCCTTTTGCTTGGGAAATAAGATAAGCAAATTGCCGTTTTGAAAAACTATCCAAATCAAAACATATCTGTTCTATTTCCATAATCGACGGAATATCATTAATTACCGCCGGACGGAGTATAAATCTCGGTTCCATACAGATTAGAAACGTCTGATATCCAGTATACGCCAGAAGTTATTCAACAACCGGTAGTAAAGTTCATCTCCCAGAATCGCATCTTCCAATCCATGGTCAATGCTGGGATTATCATTAATCTCAATAACAATAGCACGGTCATTTACCATTTTCAAGTCTACTCCATACAATCCCTTCCCAATAAAAGAAGCTGCACGCAACGCTGTATCCAGAACCTTACGCGGCACTTGATAAATAGGAATCGTCTCTACCAGTCCGCAACGGCTTCGTCCGGAAGCATAGTGACAATAGATTTGCCAATGTCCTTTAGCCATATAGTATTTACATGCATACAAAGGTTCCCCGTTCAAAATACCGATACGCCAATCGAAATCTGTCGGAGTGAACTCTTGGGCCAACAGAATGGACGATTTATCAAACAAGACTTTCAGAGCTTCATCCAGTTCTTCTTTATTATTCACCTTCTTCATTCCAATGGAGAAAGAACCATCCGGAATTTTCAAAATAAAAGGACTACCAAGCTGTTCAGTAATCTCCTCATAGGAATTGACGTTCGATTTAAACAGCAGCATGGAGAGTGGCGCTGGAATCTTTTCTTTTTCAAATAATTCTTTTAAATAAACCTTATTAGTACAGCGGATAATAGATTGCGGATCATCAATAACAGCCAGTCCGTTTTGTGTAGCCAATTGAGAAAGACGGAATGTATAATGATTCAATGAAGTCGTGGTACGAATAAATAAGGCATCAAATTCCATCAGCCGTGTAGCGTCTTCTTCTGTCAGTAGTTCGGCATGGATATCCATTTTTTTAGCCAACTCAAGTAACTTGTGAAGTGCTTTTTTATCACTTGGAGGGAATTTTTCATTCGGGTCATAGAGTATAGCCAAATTATACCGTGCAGATTTTGAAGCCTGAGGGTTACGCCATACCTTTCTGTTAAACAAGTCCAAGGCATTGGCAAAATAATCTTCTTCCTCATTATTCAATGAACTTAATGGTAAGAACTGAATATTTTCTATCTGGTTTTTATGCCGCGTATTCAGCGTAACTCGCAATAAAGGGGCCGGATAGTTTTCAAAGATGAAGCGGGCAATACGCTCCAACCCTTTCTCTTTACACGTACCGAAGTATACATTCAAATACCAAAGATCATCAGTTATATCATTTTTCTGAATCCACTGGTAACAGAGTTTCTGAAGACTGCTATCCATACGGATACCTGTACCTGCTTCCACCTTATTAATAATATCAACTCCGGGAATGACTTTATGCCCCCTCGTCTGGGCTAATAGTGAGCAATAATAGCCTTCGGAGTTATAGCTATAATCATTACTCAGGTTAATTACCAACTTACGATCCTTTCCTGATGATTTATACTTCAGGTAGTCGGATACGGTTAAAATGCTGTTTGTTTTGGAATATGGCTTCCAATCATCCAAGCTGTCTACAAGGATCAATACATTATTCATTTTGTCTCTTTAAAAAAGTGCCCGAAAGTAGTGAATTAAATAATACGTGATATCACAGACTCAATAATTATTTTATAGAGTCAAAAAGTTACAAACAAAAGCTTCTTCAGGTTGTTTCTATTAGCAACTAAAAACAGTCCCTGATTATGAAAAAGTTTAAATTCAATTTATTGGCAGGCTTGTTATTTCTGATATCTGCATCCGTATGTGCACAAAATGCTCCGGAAAAAGTACAAGAAGCTTTCAAAAAGATGTATCCAAAAGTGACCACCGTGGAATGGGAGCATAAAGGTGATTACCACATTGTCGGATTTGTTTCAGATAGTCATGATATGAACGTCTGGTTTGGTAACAATGCCCGATGGATAATGACAGAGACAAATGTAGAAAGCCTGGAAGAAGTCCCTGCTCCCATAGCTAAAGCATTCATGCAGACAGAGACACCTCCCATACAAATCAGATATATAAAGATTATTACCTTTCCTAAAATGCCTACCGTAGTAATCATTGATATAGAAGAATATAATTCTAACAGAGAAATTCAGCTTTTCTATGCTCCTGACGGTAAACTACTACAGAGTCTTGATGTATCCGGTGGTGATGGAGAAATCTATCCCGAATTATTTGGGTAATATAAAATTCTTACCAAATAGAAAACAATTGCACAAAACAGTGTGTTATCTATTAAAATAACTATAAAAAAGCATGACTTATGAATAGACGTTCACAGCTGGAGCATGAAGTATCATTAGCTCAAAAACGTATCAAAGAAGCTCCCAAAGATACGCCGGCAAACATCAGAAAAATTTGGGAACAAGAGTTAGTTGAACTCGAAGTTGAGTTGAACAATCTGACTGACGACGAGGAAGACAATAACGATTAACGCTCTAACTATGAAATGGGATAATCAACTGATAAATCATTTGCAATGGTCGAATGCAATTATCAATCGTGAAGGAAAAGAAATCGTAGCGCGGGAAATTGCTGCAATGGCGGAAGAAGGTGATGTGATTGGGGCTGGTTCCGGCTCTACTGTCTACCTTACATTATTTGCATTAGCGGAACGTATTCGCAAAGAATCTCTGCACATAGAGGTTATCCCTGCCTCTGCTGAAATTTCCATGACCTGCATACAACTGGGTATACCACAAACTACTCTTTGGAATAAACGTCCGGACTGGGCTTTTGATGGTGCTGATGAAGTAGATCCGGAACGGAGTCTGATAAAAGGACGTGGTGGAGCCATGTTCAAAGAAAAACTTCTGATAAAAAGTAGTGGTAAGAATTTCATTATTATTGACGACACAAAACTGGTTGATCATTTGGGGAGCCGCTTTCCAATACCTGTAGAAGTCTTCCCAAGCGCATTGACTTTTGTAGAGAGTGAGATGCGGCGATTAGGAGCTTCTGAAATAACACTGCGTCTTGCCGGTGGAAAAGATGGACCTGTTCTGACTGAAAATGGTAATTTTATTCTTGATACCCGCTTCAGTTACATTGATCCTTCTTTGGAAGAAAATCTAAAAATGATTACCGGAGTAATTGAAAGCGGACTTTTTATCGGATATGATGTTGAAATAGTAGTTGCAAAATAAGACAACAGTTGTCGCAAAGAATGTGACAACTGTTGTCTTATTATATAGAAAGTAAATCTTAATATACCTCTACTTTTTCAGCAATACGTTTTGCCTTGTCCCGTAATGCATCCAAATCTGAATTCAGCGGTGCATAACACAACACTACTCCCATACGACGGTTAACACGTGTTGTCGGCTTACCAAAAATACGAATATAGGTATCTTCTTCCTTTGTTACCTCCTCAACACCTCTATAATTCGGACGTTCCTGACTGGCAATTGTTGAGAGAATAACAGCACTGGCTCCTATCCTTTCCTGTTTGATATTTGGAATGGGCAGGCCGAGTACTGCACGCAAATGAAGTTCAAACTCATTCAGGTTTTGTGTACCGGCTAAAGTCACCATGCCCGTATCATGTGGACGCGGAGAAAGTTCCGAGAAATACACCCCATTTTCATGACTCAAGAAAAATTCAACTCCCCAAAGACCGGCACCCGTCAGAGCGCGTGTTACTTTTTCAGCCATTTCCTGTGCTTCTTTCAAGTGAGCAGGATCAATGTGAGCCGGCTGGAAACTTTCGCGATAGTCTCCTCCTTTCTGTACATGACCGATAGGAGGACAAAATAATGTAGGGCCATTCTTCTGCGTTACAGTAAGCAGAGTTATTTCGCTATCAAACTTTATAAATTCTTCAATAATAAGTTCCTTTATATCACCACGACTACCGTTGCAACCATATTCCCAGGCATGTTCCAGTTCATCCGCACTCTTCACAAGAGACTGTCCTTTTCCTGAAGAAGACATCAATGGTTTCACCACACAAGGAAAACCTATTTTCTCAGAAGCAGCTTTCAACTCATCGAAAGATTTGGCATAAAAATATTTAGCAGTTTTCAAGCCCAATTCCTGGGCAGCAAGATCACGGATAGCCTTGCGATTCATAGTAAAATTCACAGCACGCGCACTGGGTACTACCTGAATACCTTCTTTTTCAAAACCATAAAGACGCTCTGTGCGGATGGCCTCAATTTCCGGTACAATAATATCCGGCTGATGTTTGCGTACTACACGTTCCAAAGCATCGCCGTCAAGCATACTGAACACCTCACACTCATCAGCCACTTGCATGGCAGGCGCTCCGGCATAGGAATCGCAGGCAATGATATATTGGCCTTTGCGTTGGGCAGAAATAACGAACTCCTTACCCAGTTCACCGGAACCTAACAATAAAATTTTCTTCATTTTTGCTATGTGTTTATATTAAGAAGCACAAATGTACATAAAAAAATAAGTAGCTACAGCTTTAAATAATTGAAAAAACAAATGGATAGCTCATTTTTATCTGTATCTTTGTACCATAAACAATAGGGTTTATTCTGAAATCTTCTTTGTGCATGTTTGCCTTTGCGGGATTCCGCAAATTATTCCATTCCAAATTTGACCTCACAATCAGCTCCTTTGTTCATTATACGATTCAATTGTTGTATGCTAGTCCTGAATGATTGCATGCTACCATTAGTCAGAAAAACTAAGTGCAGTGTTTTTAAACTGCATAATATATAATAATTTTAGAATGGCAGTAAAAAGAGTAACATCAAGTAAAAGAGACAGAGAAAAAGCGAAACAGAGTAAGCGAGAAGAAAAACAGAAAAGAAAAGAAGAACGCTTGAGCAGTGGTAGCCGTAGCTTCGAAGAGATGCTGGCATACGTAGACGAAAACGGTATTCTTCATTCTACACCCGAAGGTGTAAAGCCTAAAGAGGAAATAGATGCTTCTGAAATAGAAATATCAATTCCTAAAAAAGGCGAAGCAGAAGAAATTCTGCCTTTAAACGGACGCATTGAACATTTTAATGTATCCAGAGGTTATGGTTTTATAAAGGATTTAGGAAGTGGTGAAAAATATTTTTTCCATATTACTTCTGCTCCTGAAGGTATAACAGAAGGAGACAACGTTACATTTGAAATTGAACGCGGTACGCGAGGTATGAACGCCGTGCGGATCTCAATCATTAATAAATAACAATTTTAACTTACAAAAAGAAATGAACATTTATGTTGCAAACTTAAGCTGGAACACAAACAGTGACAGCTTACAGGAATTATTTTCACAGTATGGCGAAGTAACTTCAGCCTACATTATTAACGACAGAGAGACGGGACGTTCACGCGGTTTCGGCTTCGTAGAAATGCCGAATGATGAAGAAGGTCAGAAGGCTATTGACACTCTTAACGAAACAGAATTTGAAGGCAAGAATATCGCAGTAAGCGTAGCTCGCCCCAGAACAGAAAGACCCGCAGGCGGCAACCGTGGTGGTGGTTACGGCGGCGGTAACCGTGGTGGCGGTTACGGCGGTGGCAACCGTGGCGGTGGTTACGGCGGCGGCAATCGTGGTGGTGGCTATGGCGGCGACCGCGGTGGAAGATATTAATCTTACAGCTAAACAACAAATGAGAACTGTTCGGAATAATTTCCGGACAGTTTTTTTATACCCCCATTCCATCTATTATATATCAATAATATCTATATTTGCATATATGACAACAAGCAAACATATTATACTGATTATACTGACACTTTCACTGCTACTGTGCAATGTGTGCATCTACGCTGCTACAGTCAACTACTCCGTGCGCGGAAAAGTCATTGATAAACAATCCCGGCAACCGGTAGCATACGCCAATGTAGTGGTTACAGGTATCCCAGGAAAAGGAGCATCCACAGATTCACTGGGTATATTCCATATAGAACAAGTACCACCTGGGATTTATCGTTTCGAAGCAACGCTGATAGGATATAAAAGTGCTGTAACTTCCGAGTATCTGGTTTCTGCCTCTACACCTTTCATTGAGATTGAGATGGAAGAAGATGAAAATATGCTGGCTGCAATTGTGGTTACCCCCTCTCCTTTCAGGAAAACGGTGGAGAGTCCGGTAAGTATGCGTATTATTGGGCTACAAGAGATAGAAAAAAGTCCGGGTGGAAACCGGGATATTTCGCGAATTGTGCGGGCATATCCAGGTGTATCGTTCTCACCTATCGGATACAGAAACGATTTGATTGTACGGGGTGGATCACCTTCGGAAAATCGTTTCTATATGGATGGAATAGAAATCCCGAATATCAATCACTTTGCTACACAAGGAGCATCAGGTGGCCCGGTTAGCATCGTTAATGCAGATTTGATACGGGAAATCAGTTTCTATACCGGAGCATTTCCTGCGGATCGTTCCGGAGCAATGAGTTCTGTATTAGATTTCCGTTTGAGAGATGGTAATCCGGATAAACAGACTTATAAAGCAACCTTGGGAGCTTCCGAAGTATCCTTCAGTGGTAACGGACACCTGAGTGATAAAACGACGTACCTGTTCTCTATCCGACAATCGTATCTGCAATTATTATTCAAGGCATTGGGCCTACCTTTCCTGCCTAATTTCATTGACGGGCAATTCAAACTAAAGACAAAATTATCAGCACATGATGAACTGACTGTACTGGGTCTGGTAGGAATTGATAAAATGAAACTGAACACGGACGAGAAAGGAGAAGATGCGGAATATATATTAAGTTATCTCCCTACCATTCATCAGGAAACATTCACCATAGGAGCATCTTATCGCCATTATGCAGGAAAACACGTACAGACACTCACGCTAAGTCATAATTATCTGAATAACCGTAATGTGAAATATCTGAATAACGATGATTCTTCCGAAGATAATCTAACCCTCCGTCTGCGATCTGTAGAGCAAAAGACTACCTTTCGTTTCGAAAATCGAACAAGACTGGGGCAATGGACTTTGAAAGAAGGTGCCGAAGTAAATTATTCTAATTATACCAACCGCACCAAACAACGGATACTCAGTTCCAGTTCTATTTACCATACTGATTTGAACATATTCAGCTGGGGTGGCTTCTTCTCCACAGACTATATCAGCACGAATAAACGGTTCTCCGCTTCAGCAGGTATCCGGACAGATGGCAATAATTACAATCAGGAAATGAAGGAGTTATGGAAGCAACTTTCTCCCCGTTTTTCATTATCCTATGATCTTACCAAACAATGGGCATTAAGTGGAAGTGCAGGTTTATACTATCAACTCCCCCCATATACAGCTTTAGGATTTAAAGACAATGACGGCATCTATATAAATAAGAACCTTAAATACATGCAGGTTTTGGAAACCAGTCTTGGGCTTGATTGGCATTTGGAGGACAGGTTGATGATCTCGGCAGAAGGATTCCTCAAACAATATGGACGCATGCCCCTTTCCGTACGGGATAATATCCCATTGGCATGTAAAGGAGATGATTATGGTACTGTAGGTAATGAAGTACTGATTCCTACAGAGCGTGGACGAGCTTATGGCATAGAAACCATGTTGCGTTGGCAAGTACCGGGACAATTTAATTTTGTATCTTCACTCACGTTATTTCGTAGTGAATTCCGTGATATCCCCTCTGCGTGGGATAATCGTTTTATCCTCAACGTCAGTGGCACCTACAATCTGCCTCGCCGTTGGAGCATTGGAGGCAAACTCAGTTATATCGGTGGTGCTCCTTATACTCCTTATGACGAAGATAAGTCTTCATTGGTTGAAGCATGGAATGCGCAAGGACGTCCCTATTATGATTATTCAAAGTATAATACGGAACGACTTCCCAACTTTGCCCAATTCGATGTTCGTATAGATAAGTCTTTCTATTTCCATCGTTGCATGGTAGGCTTTTACATTGATATACAGAATATAACAGGAAGCAAACTGAAACAGCAGGATGTGATTATGAGTACAGGAGTTATTGAAAATCCTTCTGCTCCCATTGGAGAACAAAGATATAAAATGAACTATTTAAAACAGGAAAGTGGAACAGTTTTACCGTCAATCGGACTTACGGTGGAGTTCTAATAAAAAAAACACTTATAGCTGCGTTGCCCCTCACTTATATAAGCATAAGCTTGCGCTTATATAAGTGAGGGGCAACGCAGCTATAAGCGTCGACCTACGCAGCCGCAAGTATCATTTATTGATGTTGATCTCTCAGCAAATCATTCACCGTCTTCACCGGATTGAATGTACTTAGAGGCACCTCTACAAATACCGTATTCCAGTCACTCATTGCACCGTTCCACAAACCGGGAAGTTCCAGTGCTTTAAGATCCTTACCATTCTTCGATTTGTAAGAAATAAAACCGGTAGCTTTATCTACGAAGTTTACAAGGTCAAACTTATGGCCTTTATAATCACGTACGGCACAAACCAGATCTACAGGATTGAAGTGCGTTCCTTTCTCAAACATTTCTTTTTTCTCCGGATCATCCATATCAATTTGAGAGCTTTCAAGAATTTGCAAAGAAATAGTTCCGTCACTGTTATATGCCAGGAACGGACCACCACCCGGTTCGCCTACATTCTTCACCATACCGCATACACGCATCGGACGGTTCAACTTCTCTTTCAGATAAAGTACAAGTTCGGCATCTTCCAGATTCTTGGTTTCAGGGTTCTTACAGAAGAGTTTCTTTTGCAGGAATTGCAGTATTTCAATCACCTGTTCATGAGTATATCTGCCACTGTCCAAAAGTTCCAGATAAGCAAATGCCTTTTGTTGCAAAGCAACCAATACTCCGGCAATCAACTTTTTGTAGAGCACAGTATCACCTTTCAGCTTATCGGGCACCACATTATCGATATTCTTAATAAAGATCACATCTGCATCCAGGTCATTCAAATTTTCGATCAATGCACCATGGCCGCCCGGACGGAACAGCAACTTACCATTATCACGGAAAGGTTGATTATCCATATCGGCAGCAATTGTATCCGTACTCGGTTTCTGCTCAGAGAAAGTTACATTATAATCTACTCCGTATTTCTTTGCATAAACAGCCGCTTTATCTGCTACCAATGCTTCAAACAAACGGCGGTGTTCGGGAGAAACTGTAAAATGCACATTTACTTTACCATTCTTATTAGCTGCATAGAGCGCACCCTCTACAAGATGTTCTTCCAGCGGTGTACGGTTACCGTCTTCATATCTGTGGAATTTCAGCAGACCTTTCGGCAATGCACCGTAATTCAATCCTGCTGCTTCAAGCAGTGCAGCAACTACGGCTTTATAGTTTCCTTCAGACACCAACGCAGAAATATCTTTTCCAGACATCTTCTCACAGGCAGCATTCAAATCATCATAGAAAGCGAATTTTTCAATCTGTTCAAAGAATGTCTTTTCAAATTTAGTTTCGGGGGCATCATAATCAGCTCCGAGAAATTCGAACAAATTCTTGAACATACGGCTCGCTGCACCTGATGCAGGAACAAACTTCACTACAACCTTATCTGTCCGGGTATAAGCGTCCCATGCATCGAGATAGAGCTTTTGCTCATCTGCTGCAGGAGCCAGAATTCCTTTTTCCAGAGAAGCGGCAGCAGCCAGCTTCAAATATGGAAAACCTTTCTCGAAACAAGCCAGTTGTTCGGCTATCTGTTCTTCTGAGATACCTTTTTGCGTAAGCAACTCTTTGTCTTGCGGTGTTATCATATTATCTATTTTTATTAATTGATTGCCAAAAATACAAAAAAACTGCAAGCCCTATCAAGAAAAAGAAGAAAAAAACTACCTTTACACCACAAAAATGGACGATTATGGAAAGAGATGAATTTTTCACTACTGAAGAGAAGAAATTGCTCTTCTCTCTCTACCGAAAATTATTACAGTTGACCGGTGAGACATTACAGAAGGGCGACTGCAGAAAACTGAAAACACATCTTATCAACTCTATAAAGGATAACCGGGTTCAACGCGACACTTTCGGATTAAATCCACTGGTTAAGGATATGCAGACTGCCGTTATCGTTGCCGAAGAAATCGGAATGAAGCGGGCGTCGATTCTGGGTATTATGTTGCACGAAAGTGTGAGAAACGGAGCTTGTACTCCCGAAGAGGTGCAGGCTGCTTTCGGTGAAGATGTGGCCGGCATTATCCGTGGACTGATACGCGTAAATGAACTTTATTCCAAAAGCCCGACTATCGAATCGGAAAACTTTCGCAATCTGTTGCTCTCTTTTGCGGAAGATATGCGCGTAATCCTGATAATGATTGCTGACCGTGTGAATATCATGCGGCAGATTAAAGATAGTAAGAACGACGAAGCCCGCCGACAAGTGGCCAACGAGGCTGCATATCTCTATGCTCCCCTCGCCCATAAATTGGGGTTATATAAGCTGAAATCGGAACTGGAAGACCTCTCCCTGAAATATACAGAAAAAGAGGTCTATTACCATATTAAGGATAAACTAAACGAAACAAAGGCATCCCGCGATAAGTATATTGCAGCTTTTATCACCCCGATGCAGAAAAAGCTGGAAGAGGCCGGACTACATTTCCACATCAAAGGACGTACAAAGTCCATCCACTCCATCTATCAAAAAATGAAGAAGCAGAAATGCCCTTTCGAAGGAGTGTATGACCTTTTTGCCATACGTATCATTCTGGACTCACCTGTGGAGAAGGAGAAACAGGAATGCTGGCAAGCCTATTCCATTGTAACAGATATGTATCAACCCAATCCCAAACGTCTGCGCGACTGGTTATCCGTGCCCAAAAGTAATGGCTACGAATCATTGCACATCACCGTGATGGGCCCTGAAGGTAAATGGGTAGAAGTACAGATACGTACTGAACGCATGGACGATATTGCCGAACGAGGCTTGGCCGCCCACTGGCGCTATAAAGGTGTGAAGGGTGAAACAGGATTGGATGAATGGCTGACTACGGTACGTGAGGCTTTGGAAAATTCAGATAGCAATGGATTGGAAGCTATGGACCAGTTCAAACTGGATTTGTATGAGGATGAAGTCTTTGTGTTCACCCCGAAAGGTGATCTGTTTAAGTTAGGTAAAGGTGCAACAGTGCTGGATTTTGCTTTTCATATCCATAGTAAATTGGGATGCAAATGTATCGGTGCAAAAGTTAATGGCAAGAATGCGCAACTTCGTCAGGTACTGAACAGTGGTGACCAAGTGGAGATTATGACTTCGAATACCCAGACACCGAAGCAGGACTGGCTGAACATCGTGACTACCTCCAAAGCACGTACCAAGATACGCCAAGCTTTGAAAGAGATGGTTGCCCGCCAGCATGCCTTTGCCAAAGAAACTATTGAAAGGAAATTCAAAAACCGGAAAATAGAATATGATGAAGCTGTCATGATGCGCCTCATTAAACGCCTCGGTTTCAAGACTGTGACTGACTTCTATCAAAACATTGCCGATGAGACATTGGATGTAAACGAAATTATCGACAAATATCTGGAACAACAGAGACGGGAAAATGATACGCATGACGACATTATATACCGTAGTGCTGAAGGATATAACCTACAACAAACGCAGAATGATGAAATCACTCGTTCAAAAGAAGATGTACTGGTAATCGATCAGAATCTGAAAGGGTTGGACTTCAAGTTAGCACGTTGCTGTAACCCGATTTATGGAGATGATGTATTTGGCTTTGTGAGTGTGACCGGTGGTATTAAGATACATCGTAGCGATTGTCCCAATGCCACTCAACTACGCGAACGATTCGGATACCGGATTGTAAAAGCACGTTGGGCAGGTAAATCGCAAGGTACACAATATCCTATAACGCTTCGTGTAGTAGGCCATGATGACATTGGTATTGTAACTAACATCACCTCGATCATATCTAAAGAAAATGATATTTCTCTACGCTCCATCGGCATAGACTCTCATGACGGACTATTCTCCGGCACTATGACAATTATGGTAGGCGATACGGGACGTTTGGAAACACTTATAAAGAAGCTGAGAACAGTAAAAGGAGTGAAACAAGTTTCAAGAAATTGAATATGAAATACGATTTTAAGAAACAAATCAGAAGCTTTGGATACGCCTGGAAAGGCCTCCGGCAATGTATTGGGAAAGAACAGAATCTTAGTTTCCACCTGATTACTACAATAATCGTGATAGGTGCAGGGATCCTTTTCGACATTACACGTACGGAATGGATGATCATTATCCTTTGTATTGGTATGGTCGTAGCTGCGGAGCTCTTCAATACGGCAATTGAAAGATTGGTGGATTTGGTATCACCGGAGCGTCATCCCATTGCAGGACAAGTAAAAGATATTGCCGCCGGTGCAGTGCTGGTATGCGCTGTTGCGGCGGCAATCATTGGAGGGATTATTTTTATCCCATATTTGTTTTGACACGGGTTTATCTCACTCGTCTTCTCTTATAATAGGGACGTGTCAGCAGGAAATAAAATAGTAGTGCTACAATGATTCCCACACCTATAATTTTATAGATCAATTGAAAATCTACATAAAAGTGTGGTTTTTCAATGCTTGAACCATCTTCAAACATAGAATACAGTTCTATGTTGTTTGACAGGAAGCAGCAAACTGCAATACCTATTAAAATTCCCGTTTCCATAGCCAAATGGCAAGTTGTATTTGCTGTTCCACGCTGGCAATGCTGCGAAAGCTTGACGAATATCTTCGTAAGAGGTACTGTAAGTATCACCAAAACAACCAGGAAGAAAGTCGCACTGTAATCCCCATCCTTTATTATAGGTATTACTATCCCCGACACAAAAGCTATCAGCACTACATTGAGAGCAGGCAACCAAGCCCGTGACAGTAAAAAACGGTCGATATTAAAACGTCCTATACCTATAGGTGCACGGAAAGCAACATACACCCGCAATGCAAACAGTATACTAAATATACCGCACAATGCGGAAAGATACACTACCATGCTGAAGCCTTTGAGCTGGAGCATCCATATTCCTACTCCCACTCCTACCAACATACCCAGACGAGCCGCCAAAGCATATGTCATATTCCCTGCGCTACGGTGCGGAGAATTTGTAATATCAATAGCAACTGTAATTCCCGCTGTGGCCGCTAATCCGAAAGCTCCTCCCTGCACAACGGCAAGTAACAGCAATTTCGTTAAAGTATCAGCAAATAGATAACCCACCGTCGCTGCTAACATTATAAATGTGGAGTAGACAAGCACGTGCTTTCGCTTATACGCATCTCCCAGATATGCGTGAAATGGTCCTACAAGGAACATACCCACCGCAAACACCAAAAACATACTACCCACCTGTACAGTAGAAATGCCTAAGCGTGACACCATCACCGCAGGCAGTACTGGGAATAGCATATATAGGGATGCAAAAAACAGGAAATTAGCCATGCATATCCGCATAAATCCCAGCGACCAAAGATTATCAATATTGCTCTTTCTCATTCGGGAAGTCTAAGTTCTTCACATCAGATATATAACGGCTTATAGCGTCAGTCATTATCGTATGCAAATCGGCATAACGACGTAAGAAACGGGGACGGAAACCATTATTCATACCCAGCATATCCTGAATTACCAGCACCTGTCCATCTACTCCACCGCCGGCACCAATACCGATAATAGGAATAGTAAGTTCGCTGGCCACACGTTCTGCCAATTCCGCCGGGATTTTCTCTAACACAATGGCAAAGCATCCTGCCTCTTCCAGCAGATGGGCATCACGTACCAGTTTCTCAGCTTCGGTATCATCCTTGGCACGAACAGTGTAAGTACCATACTTATTGATAGATTGCGGCATCAGTCCCAGATGTCCCATAATAGGAATACCTGCACTCAGAATGCGCTTTACAGTACCTATTATTTCTTCGCCACCTTCCAGTTTCAAAGCATCTGCATGACTCTCTTTCATAATGCGGATGGCAGAAGCAAGCCCTTCCATCTCATTGCCCTGATAAGAGCCGAAAGGCATATCCACTACAACCATAGCACGTTTTACTCCACGAACTACGGACTTAGCATGATAGATCATCTGATCAAGGGTGATCGGAAGTGTCGTCACATTACCAGCCATTACATTACTGGCAGAATCACCCACAAGAATTACATCCATACCTGCACCATCCACAATCTGTGCCATAGTGTAATCATAGGATGTCAACATAGAAATTTTTTCACCTCTTTGCTTCATTTCAACAAGGCGATGAGTGGTCACTTTACGAGTGTCATCTGAAATATATCCAGCCATAGTTTCATTTACAATTTAATTATTTACAATGTATAATTTTGACTGTGTACAGGATACACGTTGCAAATCATATATCGTAAATTGTAGTTCATACTTTTATTTATCGCCGCAAAGGTAATCCTTTTTCCCTTTACTTATGCAATTCTGTTAATTTATCGTAAGTAAATCCCTGGAAATCATCCAGAACATAGTGGCACAACGGGGTAATTTCTTCTCGTGAATTAGTGGTAGCCAGAGCAATAACTGTAGCACCGGAAGCCATTCCGGCTTTCAGACCATTAAAGGAATCCTCGAAAACATAAGTTGTTTCCGGAGTAGTACCAAATACTTCCATACCAAGCAGAAAACAATCAGGTGCAGGTTTAGAGGCAGTGAACATTTCTGCTGTGAGAATACGGTCGAACATACTTTTAATTTCAGGTTTAGCACGGTATACAGCTTCCATTTTCTTATCATTGGAACTGGTAACTACAGCCATTTTCACACCATTACGGTGAAGATCGGCAATAAATTCCTCCACCCCGGGAACAAAATCGTATGACATATCCTGTTCGAAGCGGTCGAGACCTACAGTGATTTCCTCTCTCTCTTTTGTCATACCGGGAAAGAAGGTATCGTAGATATACATCAGGGTCTGTCCCTTAACACGACTTTCCAGATCTTCCATACCTAAGTAATCTACTCCCATTTTATGCCAAAAAACGCTGTACTGCGTCTCTGTGTCGACAACGACACCGTCGAAATCGAAGAGAACGGCGATGTTTTTAGTTTCAGCCATATAAACTTTCTTTTACCTTATAATGTTAATACCTTATCTATTACGATACAAAGGTCAGAATAATCCTTGAACCGAGCAAATAAATGAGTAACTTTGCTGCGAATACCAGATACGCGGACGACATGGACCGGAGCGGACGAACGCGGACTCATCACTTTCTTTAGATAAATAGTTATGGATAATAACCCTCACATATTAGGTACCGAGAGCATCGGAAAACTGCTGTTGCAGTATTCCATACCCGCTATTATCGGCATGACAATAACTTCCCTATACAACATTATCGACAGTATCTTCATTGGTCATGGTGTAGGTGCAATGGGTATTGCCGGATTGGCTATTACATTCCCCTTGATGAACCTTGTGGTAGCATTCTGTACGCTGGTATCAGCAGGCGGTTCTACCATTTCATCCATCCGTCTGGGGCAAAAAGATTTAGACGGAGCAACTGAAGTACTGGGAAATACGCTGATGTTTTGTCTGATTAATGCAGTAGTATTCGGTGGACTTGCTTTTCTATTTCTGGATGATATATTAAGATTCTTCGGTGCCAGTTCCGAAACATTACCTTATGCACGTGACTTCATGCAAATTATCCTGGCAGGCACCCCAATTACTTATACAATGATCGGGCTAAACAATATTATGCGTGCCACAGGATATCCTAAAAAGGCGATGTTGACTTCCATGGTAACAGTGGTCTGTAACATCATCCTTGCTCCTATCTTCATTTTCCATTTTGACTGGGGAATTCGTGGAGCAGCTACGGCAACCGTTATTTCACAGTTCATCGGTATGGTATGGGTTGTGAAGCATTTCCTTGATAAGGATAGTTTCGTTCGTTTCCGTCCGGACTTTTGGAAACTGAAGAAACGCATCATCAGTAGCATCTTTTCAATCGGCATGTCTCCTTTCCTCATGAATGTATGTGCCTGTGTCATTGTGATTATCATTAACAATACGTTACAACGTCACGGAGGCGATATGGCCATCGGAGCTTACGGTATCATCAATCGCCTGCTTACACTCTATATAATGATTGTATTAGGTCTGACTATGGGTATGCAACCAATTGTTGGATATAACTTTGGAGCACAGAAACACGACCGTGTGAAGCAAACGTTGAAACTGAGCATCCTGACCGGTGTGTGTATCACAAGCAGTGGTTTCCTCATTTGCGAACTTTTTCCACATGCAGTATCCGTTATCTTCACGAACGATCAAGAACTGATTGACATTGCTTCTCGCGGTGTCCGCATCTGCGTGCTGATGTTCCCATTGGTGGGCGCACAGATTGTAATCGGTAATTTCTTCCAAAGTATCGGAAAAGCTAAAATCAGTATATTCCTTTCGCTCACCCGGCAACTTTTATATCTGCTTCCCGGTCTGATTTTCTTTCCCCGTTTCATGGGACTGGATGGAATTTGGACCAGTATGCCCGTTGCCGATTTCTTTGCTTTCCTAACAGCACTCACAGTACTGTGTATGTATATACGAAAGGTTACCCGAACACAGGAAACAGTTACTCACTCTTAATACTCTTCACCGGATTCTCATTAGCAATGTGCCATGCCTTAATTATGACACACATGATAATAAACATAAGCAGAGTCACAGCAACACCCATATACCCCATTACAGGCAGGGAAATAGCATCCCTAAACTGACTGATCCAAACTTCACCGGCTTTGAATGCTCCGATTGTACCAATCGTTACAGCCGGAATTGCCAACCACAAGACATCACGCGTCAGTAGGCGCAGCACACCGCTCACTTCTGCTCCATTCACCTTACGAATAGCTATTTCCTTGGAGCGCAAACGAATTTCATCATTTACATAGCCAATGAGCCCCATAAGAATGATAAACAAGATTGTAACAGATGCCAATAAAGTGACATCACGGAATATGCGAACGGATTCCGAATAACTTCGCATCTCTTTTTCCATTGAACGAAACAGTAACTCATTCTGCGGATACACATGCTGCATCTCTTCATTCAGCCGGATAAGATTATCGTCAAAAGGCTTCTTCAGGCGCACATGTAGAGTGCTTTCTATGCCTTCTGTCCAAGCTATCATAACCGGATCACTATCATCCGGTGCAAGAGGAAAACTGAACGAATCCAAAATACCTACTACTGTACCCAGATCATTTACGTGTTCACCTATACCGGTACCCTCCCATTTCATCTTTTCTACAAAAGTGCGGTTTACAAGTAATTGTCCACTACCCGATAAGTTTTTACCTGCTTTAAGTCGTAAGCCGATAAAATCCAGATAATCCGTATCGAATATAGAAAAGCGAGGAGAAAAAAGCCGGTTTCCTTGATTATCAGTCACCATGTGAGGAGCATAAAATCCCAGTAGCGATGCACTGGCAGAAGCCACAGACTCTACATAGGGTAATCCTAAAAGAACACTACGCAAGTTATCCGGATTTTCTAATCGGTGGTAAACGTATGCAACGCGTTCAGGACGGAAACCACGATCACGTCCGGTTGCATAATTATATTGTATAAATACCACCAGCATCATGCCCAGTATGAATGCCGCACCTCCAAACTGTATGAATAATAGTACCCGCTTCCAACCACGACGTCCGGAAGTATAGCGATGGAACACTTGCGTCACCGGTATACGCGAAAACAAAATACCAGGCAAACATCCTCCCAACAGAAATAAGAGAGCAACTACAGACAAAGGTGCCCACAAGTTCTGCCAGGCAAAGAGAACACTCAACGGAATAGATGCCAGTTCTTCCATTTTTTCATGGAAAACATACACCAACACTCCTATCAATAATAGTGCCAGTAGAATCACTACCGCTGTCTCCATCAGAAACATGGAGAAAATGCTACGTTCGGATGCTCCACTGCACTTGTGTACACCAATGGATTTTGCACGTTGCGTCAGTGAAGCTATTGATATCAACACATAATTTAGTGTTGTTGTGAAAAGTAACACTACGCCGAGCAATGCCATGATCCAGATCATTTTCCGTACCGTCGGCTTGGCAAGGTGCAGACTACGCATAGGATCCACAGTAACTTTCAGTTCCAACCCGCTCTCTTCCGGAATATGACGGGCAATAGCAACTGAGAGATGCTTATTCAATTTATTAGCATCAGTAGGATTTCGTAAACGTACGTATCCGTCGTAATTACCACCACTGTTCCAGCCTAAAGACCAACGGGTATGCCGTTCGATGCTGGGAAAAGAGACAATAGCTTCAGGACGGGTATATAATTCTGTATTCAGTGGCACATCAGCATAGACACCTTTTACGAGCATAGGTACCGTAGTACCACCAATTGAGTAATTCAATGTCTTCCCTAATGGTGACTCACTGCCGAAAATAGTGCGTGCCGATGTATGGGACAAGAATATTGCATCCGGATTTGCCAATTCCTGTGGATTTCCCTCCAATACTTCGATACCGAGGGTGACAAAGTAAAGAGTATCTGCCATCACTGTAGGTAACATGAACTTATGTTCTCCCAAGCGATACTCCTTACCAAAAAGAGAACAGCTGGTAGTAGCACTCTGTACCTCATCAGGAAACTCCTCTGCAATGGCAGCAGGAATAGTTTGGATGGTATTATACCCCTCTCCACCACTCAACACTCCCTTATTCATCCAACCGGTCTTGACAATGTAAAGATTCTCCGGTTCATGATAGAAATTATCAAAACTCAACTCGAAAACAATACGTGCAAAAAGGAAAACAGACATCAGTAGCCCTAATGACAAAGAAATAACTTTAATGATATTTGATCCGCGTCCGCGAAGCAAAGTTTGCAGGGTATAATAAAGGTGTCTCATAATGATAACTTTTATCTATTATAATAATTTATTCGCTCTTAATACTCTTCACTGGATTTTCATTTGCAATGCTCCATGCTTTCCATACAACACATGCCGTAATGATCATTAAATTAGCAATAGCTACCAATACATACACTGATCCTCCCAGAGGTACTTGTATTGCAAAGAGATCCATCCATATTCCATTTACATACCACGCCCCCACAGTACCCATGATGACTGCCGGCACCGCTACCCAAAGTACATCACGCGACAACATTTCTAAGATGGTAGACGACTCTGCACCGTTCACCTTGCGGATAGCAATTTCTTTGGAACGACGGCGTACCTCGTCGGTAGTATAACCGATCAAGCCCATCAGCATGACAAAAAACATGACTACCGCTGCCAGTACAGTAGCATTACGAAAGACACGGACGATATTATAATTCTCCGCCATATCCTGTTCCAGAGAGCAGAAATCTACTGTTTTCGTAGGGAAAGCAGCGGATGCCTCACTATTCAGCCGCCTCAGGTTCTCCGCAAAAGGCTCTTTCAGGCGTACATGGATACAAGCACCAAACCGTCCGCATCGTACAATAAGTGGCTGCTGCGGCACATAAAATGATGCTGTATGAAAATCTTTGAGCACTCCCACAACACGCAGATCTCCCAGACTTGTATTTCCTTGATGCACTATACGTCCCACGATATCATCTCCCCAGCGCATAGTCTTGGCAAATGTTTCATTCACCACAGCCTCATTGCGTTCCCGTGCCATACGACCTTCCTTTATCACCATACCCATCATTTTAGGGTAGTTTTCTGTCTCTACACAGTAGCGTGATGAGAAAAGTGACTGCCCGCTTTCATCCATTATCCTCATACCACTCATGCCGATACAGGGTGGATAACTGGCAGATTCCACATCCTCCACATAAGGGAGTCCGCAAAAGAACTGACGGGCAGCATCGCGTTCGGAGTCACTATCAAAATAGATATCGGACGTAGCTATACTCCGGGCATCATATCCAGTATTTTTATTCAACACATAGTGATACTGGGCCATGATGACACACATCAGTCCACAGATAAAAGCCACACCCAAAAACTGAATAAAAAGCAACGGACGCTTCCACCCTTTCTTCCCTTCCGTGTAGTGACGAAAAACCTGTGACACCGGTATTCGCGAAAACATTCGTCCCGGTAGCACACCGCCCACAATAAACAAACCTAGCACTACCACCAATGGTACCCAGATACGTCCAAACACAAACAGGGATGTCAACCGGACTTCCATCGTCTCCTCTATCATCTCACGGAAATTCAGCAACAGCAATACCATCAGTATCAATGACAATAAGATAACAATACCTGTCTCCAGCAGGAACATTGAAAATACGGTACCGCCTGATGCACCATTACACTTATGTACTCCCACCGCCTTAGCACGATACGAGAGTGAAGAAATAGAAATAAGTACATAATTCATTGCTGCAATGAAGAGGATGGCCAGACCGAGGATAAGTGTAATGGCATTCATACGCTTTACCATGTCACCACTGCGATATACATCACGCAAAGGCTTCACAATAGAGGTATAACTCGAATTATCTTTCCCATCCTGAGGAAGATAATTATGAATCACAGTCTCCAGGCGTGCATTGAACTTCTCAACATCTACCTTCACACCCGGACGAAAGCGGATATATTGAAAGAAAGAATCACCTCCTTCCCATGAATATTCCGCCCAGTCACGACTCCATGCACTGACAATAGAAATGACAGCTTCAGGGTTCATGGTGGAGTTCTCTGGCAAAGCAGCATAAATACCCTTTACAGTGAGCTGCAGTTGTTTATCATAGTTTATCACTTTACCCACGGGGTCTTCATCACCAAACATTTTCTGTGCCAGACGATCACTCAGAAAGACCACATCCTTCTGTTGAAGTTCATGCAACGGATCACCTCTAAGGACTTCGATGCCCAATGTCTGGAAAAAGAGTGAGTCTGCCATTACAGCGTAATCCTTAAAACGTACACTACCATTATAAAGCGGTCCAAAAGCCATGTATTTGCAAACACTGACAGCCGCTTCCACTTCTTGGGGAAAGTTCTCCAAGACGGCACCTGCCACAGGAGGCAGGTTCAATTCACCCGGTTCCCCCTGTTCACCGTTGATAGTGAAGATAGAGAAGAGCTGATAGATGCGGTCCGGATCACGGTAGCAAGTATCATAACTTTGCTCGAAAACAACACGAACAAAAAGCAGAATGCTCATCGTCAGTGCCAAGCCCAGAGAGAGAACTTTGATGATATTGCTGCCGCGCCCACGGAGCAACGTTTGAATTACATAGTATATCTGCTTCATACGTTTATTCGCTTTTAATACTATTCACCGGATTTTCATTCGCTATCCGCCATGACTTCCAGATGACGCAAGCAACAATAAGTAACAGGATAACCAATGCTATCAGCACATATACCGGCCACGAAAGCGGCACCTGTGCAGCAAACTGATCCATCCACATCTCATTGACGTACGCCGAGGCAATAATACCGATAATGACAGCCGGTCCCGCTACATAAAGGACATCCTTTGAAAGTAACTCCAATATCCCCGAAGATTCCGCCCCATTCACTTTACGAATGGCAATTTCTTTGGAACGACGACGCACTTCATCCGTAGTATAACCTATCAGGCCCATCAGCATGACAAAGAACATGGTTACCGCCGCCAATATGGTAGCATTGCTAAAGACACGAACCGGATTATACCGTTCCAATATTCGTTGTTCCAATCCGGCAAAATCAATCGTTTTGTCCGGATAAGCTTCGCTTACGTCTTTGTTCAGACGCCGCAAATTCTCAGCAAAAGGTTCTTTGAGACGCACATGGACAGTATTACCGAAAGTACGGGTATATCCGAACATTATGACATCCTGTGGCTGGTAATAGGAACCTATATGAAAATTTTTCAATATACCTACGACTTTAAAATTCTTGCCTTCTGTACGTAACGGGTGGTTCAAAGCCTTGTCTCCCCAACGCATCCTCTCCGCAAAAGCCTCATTCACTACTATTTCATCTGCTGCACGCGGAGCACGACCTTCCTTCATTGTCATACCCATCATTTTAAAGTAATCTTCAAGAGCAAAACTGTAGCGTGTTGAGAAGAGGGACTGTCCACTTTCGCCTTCAATCATTGAGCCACTATAGCTCCAGATAGGGGTACTGACCGCAGAAGAAACTTCTTCGACATAAGGCAGACCACGGAAAAACTGCAATGCCGGTCCACTCTCCTCCTCACTACCAAAATAAGCATTCCCCACCGCTACACGCTGCGGATTATATCCCATATCTTTATCTTTCACATAATTGTACTGCGCCATCACTACATACATCAGTCCACAGATAAAGGCCACACCTGCGAACTGGATAAAAAGTAATGGACGTTTCCACCCTTTCTTACCTTCCGTATAGCGACGAAAAACCTGCGACACCGGTATCCGCGCAAATAATCTACCTGGCAATACTCCCCCCACAACAAAAAGAACCAACACTACAGCAAGCGGTACCCAAATACGATCGGGTGCAAAAAGTACACTCAGCTTGGCTGCGGTAGTATCTTCTATAAACTCCTGAAAGTTAAGCAATATCAGTCCCATTAACACCAGAGCCAGTACAATGATAATACCTGTCTCCAGAAGAAACATTGAGAATACAGTACCTCCACTTGCACCACTACACTTATGTACTCCCACCGCTTTCGCGCGGTAAGTAAGCGAGGAGATGGATATCAATACATAGTTTAGTGCTGCAACAAAAAGAATTGCAAGAGCTAGGATACTCATAATGCTATCCATCCGTTTCACTTGGTCTTCGTTTCGATATACATCACGGATAGGTTTCACAAAAGCTGTATAGCCATAAGCTTTCTTATCCTCTTCCGGTCGATATTTCTGTATCATGTCATCCAGTCGGGCATTGATAATCTCTTTGTCAGCTCCCGGACGGAAACGGATATATTCGTAGTAACTGTCTCCCCCACGCCAGGAATAGTTACCCCAACTGCGACTCCAAGCTGTGGGCATAGATACAACTCCCTCGGGACGCATCGTAGTATTTTCCGGTAAAGCGGCATAAGTCCCCTTCACTGTAAATGCTATTTCTTTATTGTAGCTCAGCACTTTTCCAATAGGATTTTCGCCGCCGAAGATTTTCTGTGCCAAGCGGTCGCTCAGAAAAATAACATCCGGTTGTACCAGTTCATTCTCCGGATTTCCGCTCAGCACCTCAATACCCATAGTTCGGAAAAAAAGTGAGTCTGCCAACAGTATCTCGTCATCGAAACGAACACTGCCATTATACAACGGACCACCGAGAAAATAGGCGATACTGGTGGCTGCTTCCACTTCTTTCGGGAAGTTTTCCAATATGGCACCTGCCACGGGGCCACAGTTTTGCTTTTGAGGCTCAAACTGTTCACCATCAGCTGAAAAAATAGAGAATATCTGATATAAATTGTCATAGTCTTTGTAGAAGGTGTCGTAACTTTGTTCAAAAGCCACACGAGAAAACAGCAAAATACTCATCGTCAATCCCAATCCAAGGGAAATGACTTTGATAATATTCGAACCGCGTCCACGTAATAAAGTCCTTATGACATAATAGATTTGTTTCATACTTTACTATTGTAATAATCGTAACTTACATTTCCTGTGCTGCAACACTTGCCACTATACTGCCATCGAACAAATGAATCGTACGATGGGCGAAAGAAGCATCGTGCTGAGAGTGTGTCACCATGATAATAGTAGTTCCTTCCCGGTTCAACTCTGTCAGCAAATTCATCACTTCTGTACCATTCTTAGAATCCAGATTACCGGTCGGCTCATCGGCAAGTATCAACTTAGGATTAGTAACCACAGCACGAGCAATGGCTACACGTTGCTGCTGACCACCGGAAAGCTGTTGCGGGAAGTGTTTGGCACGATGACTGATATTCATTCGTTTCAGTATATCTTCCACCATCCGGCGACGTTCGGAAGCTCTGATGCCCAGGTAAGTCAAAGGCAATTCCACATTTTCATACACATTCAGTTCGTCTATCAGATTGAAGCTTTGGAATACAAAACCCAGTTTACCTTTACGAACGCGTGTACGCTCTTTTTCTTTCAGATTCCCTACTTCCTGTCCCAGAAGTTTATATGAACCTTCCGTCGGATTATCCAGTAATCCCAGAATATTCAACAGGGTTGATTTTCCGCAACCTGACGGTCCCATAATAGCTGCAAACTCTCCCTCTTTCACTTCAAGGTTCACGTGGTTCAATGCTACTGTTTCCACTTCCGATGTACGGAATACTTTACTGATGTCATTAATTTCAATCATGATGTTCTTCAAATTATGAGTTATTAGTTATTTCTCTTAATCTACTCTTTAGCATATTAAGATTAATACACGCAATACTTTAACTATATATTGTTTGGTTTGGCAATATTTTGTCTGGACTATTCTTTTTGGGAATGGGACATTTATTAAAAGATGTCCAGTATAAAAAAATAGTGTTTATTATATCTACGCTATTTTATGTGGCATACTTATCAATACCTTCGCTATTCTCTAATGTAGATATGAGAGCTAATCATTGTAATCATGGTTACTATTTACTATATGTATTAGGTTCTTTGAGTGGAATAATTATGATAAATAATATATTTTATTATTTGCCTCAAAATACATCCATATTGCATGCTATTGGTAGTAAATCGATGAATTATTATGTCATCCACTATTTGCTACTAGAGGTTGTTATATTGTTTTCTAATAAAATTTTTCATGTTGATATTGATTCACTATTGATGGTCTTTATTCTATCTCTGAACAGTTTCATTGTGTTACCAATAATTGCTAAATATGTAAATACTTCTAGGTTTATATAATGTTTGAGGTATATCTATTTCTGTGTAATATTGAGTATTTATTTTCTAGTGCGAATCAGTGGTTGAGGTTATAATTGAAGATACTCAGTAAATCATCATTATTGAAATCCGCTTCATCATGAGTTTAACTTAATCCCTGATTCATATTTCTAATTAGTTTAATGATAATTTTATGATTATAGTACGATTATGGGGAGGTTTAGGTAATCAACTTTTTCAGTATTCATTTGGACAATATCTCGAAATTGAAACTGATAAAAAAGTATTCTATGATGTTGCTTCGTTTGGAACATCAGATCAACTGAGAAAGTTGGAATTGTGTTCTTTTATACCTGACATACCGCTTTATAATGCATACTTTACTCGATATACAGGTGTCAAGAATCGTTTGTTTAAAGCTCTATTCCAATGGTCGAATACCTATTTATCAGAAAGCATGTTTGATATTTGTTTGTTAGAAAAAGCAAGAGGAAAAATCTTTCTACAAGGCTATTGGCAAGAGGAAAAATATGCGACATATTTTCCAATGCAAAAAGTACTTAGTGAGTGGAAAAATCCTAATGTTTTATCTGAAATAGAAGAAAACATCCGTTCTGCTAAAATCTCAGTTTCTTTGCATGTACGAAGAGGAGATTATTTTTCACCTAAGAACATTAATGTTTATGGGGTTTGTACAGAGAAATACTATGAGCAGGCTATAGATCGAGCTAATTCCGAAATTGAAGAGGATAAACAGTTCTTTGTTTTTTCAGATGATATATTGTGGGTGAAAAATCATGTATCCTTGCCAGAATCTACAGTTTTTGTTCCTAATCATGAAATATCACAATTTGCATATATCTATTTGATGTCTTTGTGTAAAGTAAATATCATTTCCAATAGTACATTCTCTTGGTGGGGAGCCTATCTTAATCAGCATAAGAATCAACTTGTTATTGCTCCTTCGCGCTGGACTTTTACTTCCAATAAAACTCTTGCTTTGGATAGCTGGACTAAAATTTGATAAGTATGAATCTTGTATACGTAGGTATTCCCTTCTATAATGCCGAAAAATATTTGGATTATGCCATACGATCTGTACTAAATCAGACTTATACCAACTGGAAAATGACTTTGATAGATGATGGAAGTACAGATTCATCATTGGCATTGGCTCGTAAATATACAAGTGATACACGAGTCAAAGTTATTTCAGATGGGCGGAATAAAGGACTCGTTTATCGTCTGAACGAACTCGTTAAACTAAGTGATTGTAAATATTTTGTTCGTATGGATGCCGATGATATTATGCACCCGCAAAGACTGGAAAAACAACTTAGATATTTGGAAGAGCATCCACAGGCAGATGTTGTTGGTAGCTGGGCATATTCGATTGATACTGGAAATCGAGTTGTTGGCATTTTGAAAAACAAGGTAAATCCGTCTGTAATAGGGGATGTATTTGCTCATGCATGCTTCATACATCCATCAGTAATGGGGAAAAGAGACTGGTTTAGTAATAATCCGTATGACTCAAGATATATTAGAGTTGAAGATATGGAACTTTGGTGTCGCACTATAGAGAAATCTAACTTTTATAATTTGTCTGAACCACTATTATTTTATCGTGAGATAGGTGTTCCGTATTTGTATAAATATCTTTTGTCAATGAAGGGGGTTAGGACTTTAATTATAAAGTATTATAGCGCTAATCTCTTAAAAAGATATGGAATGCTTATTATTAACTATGTAAAATGCTTATTATATGCCTTGTTTACTGTTTTTGGACTACAAAATATCTTGATAAAAAGACGCTCAAATAGTATATCATTTAAGTTGAAAACGGAGGCTTCAAGCAAATTGATGGCTGTTATAAAATAATTATTATGAATATTCTTCATGTTGTGAATATCTCTTTTGTAATTCCCTATTTTTTGGGTAATCAACTTTCATATTTTAATAAAAAAGGCTATAAAGAGTATATTGTATGCAGTAGTTCGCCTGAATTGGAATCTTTTTCCAGAATATATGGTTTTGAATATAAAGAGGTTGAAATCCTGAGAAAAATTTCTGTTATGAAAGATTTTGTGGCAATCTCTAAAACCATGCAATATATTAAATCTAAGCAAATAGATATTGTTGTTGGGCATACTCCTAAAGGGGCGTTAATTGCTATGATTGCAGCTTTCATTTTACGCGTTCCAGTTAGAATCTATTTTAGGCATGGTCTGGTCTATGAGACTTCGATGGGATTCAAAAGGAAGTTGTTAATATCAATAGATAAACTTGTCGCAGCTTTAGCAACTAAAATAGTGTGTGTAAGCCCTTCTCTATATAAGAAAAGTATTGATGATAAATTGAACTTAGTATCGAAACAAGTACTACTGTCTAAGGGTACTTGCAATGGCATTGATGTCGGTCGCTTCAATAAGGAGAACTTAGATTTAAAACGCTTAAAAGATTTGAAGGATAGTTTAGGAATAGCTGATTCTAGTTTTGTAGTGGGTTATACAGGTCGTTTAGTTCGTGATAAAGGTATTGTAGAATTGGTTAAGGCTTTTCAGATTCTTACCCAAAGGCATGATAATATGGTTCTGTTATTGGTTGGGATGATGGAAGAAAGAGATTCTTTACCTATAGAAATTAAACGATTTATACAAGATACTTCTAGCATAATAAATACAGGATATGTTTTAAATTCAATTATAGAATATTATTATGCCCTAATGAATGTTTTTGTTTTTCCTTCATATAGAGAAGGCTTTGGAATGTCAACATTAGAAGCTTCTTCAATGGAATTACCTATAATAACAGCTCGTGTAACAGGGTGTGTTGATTCAATAATTGAAGAACAGACAGGAGTGTTTGTAGAGCATACCCCTGAATGCATAATAAACGCTATTGAAAGGTTTTATTCTAATGAAAAACTTCGACTGAATTTTGGAAAGAATGGACGGAATTTTGTTGTTGATAATTTTGAACAGCATGTAATTTGGACGGAAATAGAGAAATTGTATCAATAATAAATTTAGATTCATAATGAAAAAAATAGCATTGCTTACAGGTATTACTGGACAAGATGGTTCATTTCTTGCCGAATTTTTAATAGAAAAAGGTTATGAAGTTCATGGTATCCTCCGTCGTTCTTCTTCATTTAATACAGGACGTATAGAGCATCTATATCTGGATGAATGGGTACGTGACATGAGGCAACAGCGACTAGTTAATCTTCATTATGGTGACATGACGGATAGTAGTTCATTGATTCGTATTATTCAGCAGGTACAACCTGATGAAATCTACAATCTTGCGGCACAAAGTCACGTAAAAGTGTCTTTTGATGTTCCGGAATATACGGCTGAAGCTGATGCTGTAGGAACGCTTCGCATGCTTGAAGCTGTCCGTATTTTGGGTTTAGAGAAAAAGACGAAGATTTATCAGGCTTCCACTTCGGAACTTTATGGTAAGGTACAGGAAATTCCCCAGAAAGAAACAACACCTTTCTATCCTCGTAGTCCATACGGTGTAGCAAAACAGTATGGTTTCTGGATTACGAAGAATTATCGTGAGAGTTATGGCATGTTTTCTGTAAATGGTATTCTGTTCAATCATGAAAGTGAGCGTCGGGGAGAGACTTTTGTAACCCGTAAGATAACTCTTGCCGCTGCTCGTATTGCACAAGGTTTTCAGGATAAGTTATATCTGGGTAATCTGGATGCCCGTCGTGACTGGGGGTATGCGAAGGATTATGTGGAGTGTATGTGGTTGATGCTACAACATGATACGCCGGAAGATTTTGTGATAGCTACCGGTGAGATGCATACAGTTCGCGAATTTGCTACTTTAGCTTTTCGTGAGGTTGGCATTGAACTGTACTGGGAAGGTGAGGGTGTTGATGAAAAAGGAATTGATGTGAATACAGGCAAAGTGCTTGTTGAAGTTGACTCGAAATATTTCCGTCCTTGCGAGGTTGAACAATTATTAGGTGATCCTACCAAAGCCAAAACAGTACTTGGTTGGAATCCTACGAAAACTAGTTTTCCTGAGCTTGTGAGGATAATGGTGGCACATGATATGAAGTTTGTGAAGAAATTATATCTTAAGTCGCAAGTTATAGAATAATAATTAGGATATTCCGATATTGCAAATTACCTTTGTAGAAAATGTTGAGATAATGAGTAAGTCTAAGGCATATAAAAAGCAGGAACTAATAGAGCAGACCGTCAATGAGCCTGTAATGGAATACCGTTCACCTTCTACGATAGGAGAAATAGAATTATTGTCGGACGAAATTATTATTGGGGCAGTAAAATATGCTCAAATAGCTCGTGAAAAAGGCCGGATGATACCTAATAGTGAGGTATATGGATTGTTAGCTGATAGATTGGGATGGAAGTAGTCTGGTCTGATTTGGCTATAGAGTCTCTTTATGATATACTATCATACATACAGGGTTTCTTTGGGAAAAAACGGCAAATAATATTGCTGTTAAAATTATATCTTTTATAGAGTCATTGGGAAGTTCTCCTTACGTAGGTAAGCGACTGTTGCATTTGTCTCAATATGGAGAATTAGATGCATTTTTTATAAACAAGACCATATTTATTATCAGATTTATGAGGATAGAATTGAAGTGATAATTATATGGGATGGACGACAAGATCCTTGTCGACTACAAAATCTTCTTATTGATTTTCTTACTAAACAGTAAGTATTCGTTTTTTATTTCTGCGATTTTATGAATATTCTTATTACCGGAGTTCACGGTTTCGTGGGTTCCAATTTTGTTATGGCTTTAAAGGAATATCATACTCTTTATGGCTTAGATATTGTTGCACCTGAAAAAGAGGGAGTAGTGAAAACTTTTGCTTGGGAAGATATTGAAACGATCTCTTTCCCTATGCAGAATTTACCCCAGTTTGATGCTATCATTCATCTTGCAGGCAAGGCACATGATACAAAGAATCAGTCTGCTGCACAGACATATTTTGATATCAATACAGGACTGACACAAAAAATCTTTGATTTCTTTCTGGAATCTACAGCAAAGAGGTTCATATTCTTCAGTTCTGTGAAAGCTGCTGCTGATAGTGTAGTGGGGGATATGTTGAGGGAGGATGTGATACCTGCACCAGTGGGACCTTATGGAGAGAGTAAGATAGCAGCCGAGAATTATATTCTTAGTAAGTTGAGAGTTGAGAATGGAGATTTGAGAGTTGCTATGCAGCGTGATAAACTGGTGTATATTCTTCGGCCCTGTATGATTCATGGCCCGGGTAACAAGGGGAACTTGAATCTACTTTATAATGTGGTAAAGAAAGGTATTCCTTGGCCTTTGGGAGATTTTGAAAATAAGCGTTCGTTCACTTCTATAGATAACCTTTGCTATGTGGTGGAAGGTTTGCTGACAAAGAATGTAACGAGTGGTATTTATCACATGGGTGATGATGAAGCTCTGTCTACCAATGAATTGATTGCTCTCATGTGTGAAGCTATGGGCAAGGAACCTCACATCTGGAAGATGAACAAGAAAATGATGGAAAGTTGTGCTGGTTTGGGAACATTGCTTCATTTGCCGTTGAATACTGAACGTCTTCGGAAGTTGACAGAGAATTACGTGGTGAGTAATGAGAAGATTAAAGCAGCACTTGGCATTGAACGAATGCCTGTTCGTGCTGCTGATGGGATTATGAAAACGATCTTATCGTTTTCAAATTAATAATAAACAATTCAAATTAAAGGGGCAAGTACGGTTATGTATTACCTGATTATACTAGTTCTGCTATTTTTGGCAGAACTTTTTTATTTTAGAATAGCTGATAAGTGCAATATCATCGATAAGCCGAATGAGAGAAGTTCCCATACCCGGATTACTTTGCGTGGTGGCGGAATCATCTTCTATTTTGGAGCTTTGGGCTATTTCCTGAGTAATGACTGGGGATATCTTTGGTTTATATTGGCATTGACTCTAATCACATTTATTAGTTTTGTGGATGATATCCGTTCCATTTCCCAAGGTTTGCGATTGGTGTTTCACTTCACTGCTATGGCTTTGATGTTTTACCAATGGGGCTTGTTTTCTCTTTCGTGGTGGTGGATTATTATAGCTTTGATTGTTTGTACAGGCATCATCAATGCCTATAATTTTATGGATGGTATCAATGGGATAACGGGTGGTTATTCGTTGGTTATCCTTGGTGCATTGGCTTATATCAATGCTGAAGTAACTCAGTTTGTAGAGCCTGCTCTAATCTATACCGTTTTCTGCTCCGTCCTGGTCTTCTGCTTCTTTAACTTCCGTAAGAAAGCGAGGTGTTTTGCCGGTGATGTCGGTTCTGTGAGTATTGCTTTTATTCTTCTTTTTCTGATAGGAAAACTTATAATTAAGACTGAAGATTTCAGTTGGATTATCTTATTGTCTGTCTATGGTGTCGACAGTGTTCTGACTATCATTCATCGCCTGATGCTTCATGAGAATATCGGTTTGCCCCATCGTAAACATATGTATCAATTGATGGCGAATGAATTGAAGATGCCTCATGTAGTGGTATCGCTGATTTATATGGCTATGCAGGTAATTGTAATAATAGGATATATATATTTCTTGGACCATGGCTATTTATATTTATCGTGTACTATTTTATTGCTTAGTATTATTTATATTGGATTTATGAAGAATTTCTTCTGTTTACATAGTCCTAATGGTAGGAGTGAAAAATAGAAAGGTGATAGTTTATAAAGTGTATATTACTGTGGACGGATATCCACATAGTTGTAGAAAAAATACTCAAATTAGGAAAATGTCTTTTATATGGTTTTGGCTTAAGTAGTTGATATATAGCGTGATACTTGTTTGGAAATAGTTTTGGCATGCGTCTTGTACTATATTATGTGAGAGCTAACAAGAAATGTTTAACTTAAACAATTAGAATTATGAAAAAGTTATTTTTAGCAGTAGCATTGGTAATGGGATTGGGTACTTCAGTAGCATTTGCTAACAACATGGTATCGGATGTTGAAATCGTAACGATGATCAACGAGTTTAAACCGATTGATGTAAAAGAACTCCCGCAGGCAGTTCAGGATGCCATCAAGGAAAACTACTCGGAAGCAACCATCAAAGAGGCAGCCGTTGAAGTTGCTGAAGATGGAACTAAGACTTACAAGGTAACATTGGTGGATGCAGCCGGTACCGAGAATCCGGTTCTTTTCAATGAAAAAGGGGAAGTTCAGAAATAAGTTATACACACAATTAAAAAGGTACTCTATCACAGGGTACCTTTTTTATAGAAACTAATGTAATCGCATTAAAACTTAATATCCAAGACAAGTGACGAGTACCTACTGGCACTCGCCTGAAAGGTGTATACCATGTTTTGGACGCTTACGGCTGATAAGCTGGGTATAGATAAATAAGAGAGGATGTCAATCTTTAGAAAAATAATCATTTCTTTGTTTGATTGTTGCCCAAATAGTTGTACTTTTGTTTATGGGTAATATCAATGTATAATCGTATGGCAACAGTATCATTGAAAATACGTCTGAATTATAATCAGATATTAGAGTTAACTCAACAACTTTCTGATGATGATAAGTTGGAATTGAGCCGTGCACTTGCTGCTGAAACGAGAGGCATTAAGTTGAGACGATTATTAGAAACTTTTAAGACAGATGAAATTTCCCAAAAGGAGATAGATGCAGAAGTGGAAGCTGTTAGGCAAGAGGCGTATGAAAAGCGATTGCGAAATGAGAATAATTATTGATACAAATCTTTGGATTAGCTTTCTTATAGGCAAGAAGCTGTCTTGCTTGTTGGAACTCATATCTAATGGAAATGTAGAACTTGTAGTTTCTAAAGAACTTTTAGATGAGATTGAAAGCGTTGCTTCACGTCCTAAATTTGTAAAATATTTCTCCAAAGAGCATTTAGATATGCTATGGGATTTTTGGGCTCAAGAGACATTGTACTACGAAATAGGTAATATTTCTTCCCGTTGTCGGGATCCTAAGGATGATTATTTATTAGAACTTGCATTAGTGTCAAGAGCTGATTATCTGATAACTGGGGATAGAGATTTATTGATTGTGAAAGAAGTCGGTTCTTGCCAGATAATTACTGTCATGGAGTTTGACGCATTAACTTCTTCATTAGGGTGTTCTGCTCTCCTTCATGAAGATCTAGAAGATTATTACGCTATTGTTATTGGAGAATAGAGTAAATGTATAGTAACAACATAAAATGAAAGCCGCTATCCCTAAATCATCCGGATAGCGGCTTTTTTAAAATAGTGTGTTTATCAAACGCACTATTCACGCAATTTTTTGTATTTTTGCCGACTGTTTAATAGACACATCCGAAAAAACTTTAAAAAACGAAATAAAATGGCAGTAGAATTAAAAGACCTGACCAAACGCAGCGAGAATTATTCGCAGTGGTATAATGAGTTGGTGGTGAAGGCCGATCTGGCGGAACAATCGGCTGTGCGTGGCTGTATGGTGATCAAACCTTACGGATACGCTATCTGGGAGAAAATGCAGCGTCAGCTGGATGATATGTTTAAGGAAACAGGACACGTGAATGCCTATTTCCCTTTGCTGATTCCGAAGTCTTTCCTCAGCCGTGAAGCGGAACATGTGGAAGGTTTTGCAAAGGAGTGTGCAGTAGTAACACACCATCGTCTGAAAAATGCTCCTGACGGTAGCGGAGTAATTGTAGACCCGGAAGCTAAACTGGAAGAAGAACTGATTATCCGTCCTACTTCTGAAACCATCATCTGGAATACTTATAAGAACTGGATTAATTCTTATCGCGATCTGCCTATTTTGTGTAATCAATGGGCGAACGTGATGCGTTGGGAAATGCGTACCCGCCTCTTCCTGCGTACTGCAGAATTCCTGTGGCAGGAGGGACATACAGCACACGCCACTCGTGAAGAAGCTGAAGAAGAAGCAGTACGTATGCTGAACGTATATGCTGAATTTGCCGAAAAATATATGGCTGTTCCTGTAGTGAAAGGTGTGAAATCTGCCAATGAACGTTTTGCCGGTGCGCTGGATACTTACACTATCGAAGCCATGATGCAGGACGGAAAAGCTTTGCAAAGTGGTACGTCTCACTTCCTTGGACAGAATTTTGCCAAGGCATTTGATGTGCAGTTCGTGAACAAGGAAAATAAAATGGAATATGTTTGGGCTACTTCATGGGGGGTATCTACCCGCTTGATGGGAGCACTGATCATGACTCACTCTGATGATAACGGACTTGTACTGCCTCCTCATTTGGCTCCGATACAGGTGGTTATCGTGCCTATCTATAAGAATGCAGAGATGCTGCAGAAGATTGATGAGAAGGTAGCCGGTATCGTTGCTAAACTGAAATCTATGGGTGTTTCGGTGAAATATGATAATGCCGATAACAAACGTCCGGGCTTCAAGTTTGCAGACTATGAATTGAAAGGTGTACCTGTACGTCTTGTGATGGGTGGTCGTGATCTGGAAAACAATACAATGGAAGTAATGCGCCGCGATACGCTGGAAAAAGAAACCCGTTCTTGCGATGGTATCGAGGAATACGTAAAAGATCTGTTGGAAGAAATTCAAGCAAATATTTACCAGAAGGCTCTCAACTATCGTAACTCTCACATCACGAAAGTGGATAGTTACGACGAATTCAAGGAAAAGATTGAAGAAGGTGGCTTTATCCTTGCCCACTGGGATGGTACTACCGAAACTGAGGAGAAGATCAAGGAAGATACAAAGGCTACTATCCGTTGTATTCCTTTTGAAACTTTCTTGGATGATGATAAAGAACCGGGTATCTGTATGGTGACCGGTAAACCGTCGGCTTGCCGAGCTTTGTTTGCTCGTTCTTATTAATAGGATCTCAGTAAGATTATAGGAGAGGGCTGCACTTCCGTATAGGAGGATGCAGCCCTTTTAGGTTTAGAACAACTGTGTTTTTAGGCCGAATGATAAACTGAGGTAATCTTTAGGTTTCAGGTATTTGTTAAGGAATGCACTTACTATATACAAGTCGCATGTACTTATTTCGTAGTAGAAAGTAATGGCTCTTGCTCCCAAGCGCCAGCGTGGAGGTATGTTGTAAGTTAACCGTTGACCCAGGAAAGCGTGTATGCGTACTTTGGACGAAAAGCCATAGTAACCTTTCGGATAACGGTCTGGTTCATGTGTCCAGAATTCGCCTCCAAACACCGTATTAAAATACATGCCACAGGCAAGAGGTTCAACCGCAAAATCTTTTCCCAGTGAGATGCTCCAAGGCATATAGTTCTGCTTTAGGGTCATGGTGATTTTGGTGCGTTTGGAATCATATTTAGGCAGAATACCAAAGAGAATATCCGTTTCCCACTGGTTTCGTTTGCCATAATCCCATCCGGTACCAAGTGACAGCAATCCCATATTACCGGCAAATTGCAGTTTGGTATGAGTCGGTATCAGACTTTCCCAATGTTTCCGGTAACGATGGACACGCTTGTCATAACGACTGGAACGCTTTTTGCTAATATCGGCACTATCTATCTGTGTCGTTTCTTTTTCTATCCATATCGTATCATGTTTCACAATAATAATAGTATCCCTGAACACTTGGGCCGGCTCTGTATTTATTGTTTTCACTTCCTGTGCATAGCCGGTTGACGAATAGACAAGAAGGAAGCATGTCAATGCTTTAATAATAGACCACTTCGCGCTCATATCTGTCAGGAGTTACAGTGAATATATAGTAGCAACGGTTTTTCATGCAATCACTCATGTAGTACATCACGCCGTCATCAAAAAGATCCTCTTCGAATACATGATGTTCGTGAGCTGCCGTACAGAATAATAAATCGGGAAACCTCTTAATGCTATATTGGAAAACCTGAGCTACATTATTATTGAACTCGAAGCAGAATGGACGTATATGCATGGAGAAGATGGTACGGTCGTACTCCTCGCGGCGATCTTCCAACTGAGCATTGATGAAGTCAAAGTCAGGAATAGGACGGGAGTAATCGAACTCGAGAGCATTGGTATTCAGACAAACGAATTTGATGCGGCCGGCAATAAATGAGAAATTGGGATCACCGAAAATGGCGCGATAAGTTTCTTCACCTGTGCCGAGACAGTCATGATTACCAATGAGACCAACATAAGGAACTTTCAGCTTATTCATGATATCACGTTGCCACAGGAACTCGTCTGTGACACCAAAATCACTGAAATCTCCGCCATGGATGACGAAATCAATGTCATCTCGTTTATTGAGGTGATTGACAAAATCCTGGGTTTCATCATACCAACGTTGTGAATCACCCATGGTAACAAAACGGATTGTCGTCTTGTCTTTACAATTGGCTTCTATTTTTGCTATATTGCGGTTGTTGATATCCGTCGGACCACTGATACGCACATCATAAGGATGGTAGTCTATCATGTCGCAACCGCCCATAAACAGACCTATGAGCGGGATGAATAAGAGTTTAGATAGTTTCATGTGAATGATATTAATAGTATATATAATCTCTATATTGAAAACTGGATGCAAAGATAGAGTTTTCTTTTTGATTAATGATTGTCTTATATTCCTTTTTTCTGTCCTTTCATGCTACACTAATTATTCGATAGTTGTCTATTTTTTAGACGGAGTTGTCTAATTATTAGACACTTGATGGCTGGGCTTGGAAAGCTAATTCCTTGATAATAAACGGATTTTAAGTTTTGGCACGCTTTCTGTTCATATAATTACAATTTATAACATCAAGTATATATGCAGCTATAATACATAAAAACAGAAGTGTCAAATAATATTTTTGACTGCATATTGCATTGTACATTAATTTAGCAACAAATAATGAAGCGAGAAACCAAAGAGGTAAATTACCCATAACAGCCCCTTCTTTCAATATCTGATAAAACGGAGACAATATATATTTTACCCAAGAAGTTTCTCCATAAAAAAACAAAATTACCGACCAAACTATTATGCCATAAAGCGAGTATTTAACATAAGGATACAATAGTTTTTTACCCTCTAAAAACATCTGATTATTACTTTTATGGAAAAAGAACATTCCGCTTTTAAAAAAGAACCACGGCATGAAAAAGAAAAGTGGTCGCATTAGAACCACAAAGAAATTCCCTGTATGAGTAAAGTTTACTATATGAACAAATATCATATAAACAATCATCAGTCCTGAAATTCCATCAATATCTTTGCGTCTCATAAAATATATAATCTGCCCAAGCTTTCAGAAGAAAGCTCCCGTGCCTTGAGTTACTTTGCGTATATTTATATTTTGTTACGTTCCTCGTTGTCCATATTCATTGTTTATAGTATCCAAGAGTACATGCCTTCTTTACATAATAATTGAACATAAAAAGGAGTTTCACCAAAAGAATTTTTATCTTTCCACAATTTAAACAATATTTCATATATGTTTCTAAAGATCTAATTTCTTCTTTAGCAACAAAGCTACTAGAAACTGTACCATGATGAGATCCTGTAGATTTTCCACCTTCATGTATCACTAACCAAGATGGATCCAGAATAAACTTATAATGCTCTTTCTTTAATTTATAACCTAGAATTATTTCTTCTGCATACAAGAACGTTCTCTCATCAAACATGCCAACCTTCATGAATGCATCTGTTTTTATTATGAAAAAGCATCCAGATGGAACTTCAAAATCGATTAATCTCTCATATGGACGTTCTTTATAGTATACCATTTCTTGGTATTTTCTGGTAAATAGTTTACGAATAGGATAAAAGCTATCCATTATGCAATCAAAATAGCTATAAACCTTTCTAATACAAATTTGTCTGTTTGCTTCATTACTAATGTGAGGCGTCCATACTAACGGCTGAATTCCACAATAATGCTCACCTAATTCAGACAAGGTATCAATAAGATTATCAACTAACCCCTTTGTCCTAATTTCAACATCCGGATTCATTATTACCAAATAGTCAATCTCATACTTCTCTAACAGATACCGAACCCCGGCATTATTTCCTCTTGCATATCCGACATTCTCATCTAATTTTAAAACACAAGTATTGTGAATGTTGGCAGAAATAAATATTTCGACCTGATTATTTTTAGTTGAACAGCCATCTACGAAGCATATCACATAATCATCAGATATAGCGTTCTCTACAATACTTGATGCTGCAATTACTGCATCTTCAACTGTATTGTAATTCAACAATATTACAGCATATCTTTTTTTAGTCATTTTTCAGTCTAACGTGTTAACGATTGATTTGGAGCAGAATTGTTTTTGCAAAAAATAAGGCATCAAGAAAGTCAAAAAGATTACCACTATATCAAAAATAGAACACATATTAAGGAAGCCAAATATTCCTCCTACAGAAAAAGAATAATATTTATAAATAACACTTATCCTATAGCAGGATACTCCACTCCCCTTTCGTAAGTATATAGTAAAGGAAAAAGCTATAATAAATAGAATTATTACTGGCAATACGGGACCAAACTCTATATATAAATCACCATACACCGTTTTGAACCAATCCACTCTTACCCCTGTATAATGATACCAATCACTTTTATCTCCAGCTTTAAAACTACTATCAAATAAGCTAAAAAACTCAGAAAACAATCTTTTTCCTCCAGTAAAATTCACTTTGTCCCAATATTCATAACCTAGAACAGGAAATGTTTCTCCAAGATATTCATAGATTGAATCCACTGCTGTCCTCTTTACATTCTCCCCAAAACGTTCTTCGGTAATTTGAGCAACGACAACAAACAGTATTGCGACAACAGCAACTGCCACCCACAAAACTTTTCTTCTGAATCTGTAAGACATAGTATTCCAGAAAAGAATGAAGAAAAAAGATAGATTTAGTATGCCAAAAAACAAATTTGCTCTTGATCCTGTAGTCAAACCTATTGATAGAGCATTAAATAAAAATACTATCAAATAAGACACTAAAAACTTTTTAGAGCATTCAGCACATTTATAACCCCTGAAAATATATAATAAAACAAAAGGAACAATCATCACATGTGAAAAACGTCCTATAGAATTAAAAAGTTTAGCTAATGGATTCCCACTATAATACAAATCTGAAATATTATCTCCTCCCATGCTATGTATATTCCCAAAACCGAAAGAAATGGCTGTTTTCAGCTGTGTTAGTTTAATCAATGCATATATAATATCAATAGCAAATAAGACATAAACTATATTCCAATTTCTCCGGGAATAGAGTAAGGTTGAGAAATTCATTTTCTCAACCTTGATTTTATTCAGAGGCATTAATATCAAATAAACACAAAAATAATTGATAAAAAATGGTATTGGAGAAAGTGGTTCGTATTCATAAGATGATGTATACATAACACTCCAATATAATCCGGACAAACAGAGATAAACACTGAAAGCCGCAAATATAGAATACATCAACCATACAAAGGAATATATAGTGAGCCCAGATTTTCTATAAGAAAAAATGAAGGTACCAAAATACAGCAAAAAATTTAATGGCATTACAACAAAAACGCTCATCATTTCTTTTTTAGAAGAAAAGCCCAAACAAATGTCATCCTTCGCATTAGTTGATACAGCAAACGACTTTTGACACAGTTCTCCAACTCTACAGAGTCTTTGATATCACCTTTAGAAAGGCGATAATACATATACACATTAATTTTCAGTTTATCCAAAATAGAAGCAGCTTTATATTCCCCACACAAATACGCTCTAAAAGCTCCATTTAAAGTGGTAAAACCACCATTATCCACATCTTTCAATGTACCGGAAGCCATCATTCCATTAGGATTTATCCGATAACATCCGGTTACGTCTTTTAAGAAGACCGATTTGCACTTTCCACATATATGAATGAAGAGAGGCCAATCATAGCCATAACTATAATATTTGTCGAAATTAGCCAACAGTTCTTTCTTAAACATAACAGTGAGAGTTTGTGGAAAATTATTGCGCAGTAAAGAGGGTAATAAATATCCTGTTTTGGAGTGGGATAATTGATTTGACACAGTTGAAGAGTTTTCAATAAGCATATTGTCTAAATTGACTAATTGGAATTTTGAATAAACAAAGCCTATATTTTTGTCTGACTCAAGTATATTCACCTGCTTCTGCAATTTTAGAGGATCAGTCCAATAATCATCACCTTCACACCATGCTATATATTTACCTCTTGCAGACATTCTATTCCAAATGCCATTAAAACGAGAAACAGTCCCATCTTTTCTTACAAATTGCGAAATTCTTCTATCACGAATAAATAATCGAATTTTATCAGGATATCTTACCGCATACTCCTTACATATTTCTTGAGTACCATCAGACGACCCATCCTCTCCTAAAATTATTTCATAAGGGAAATCTGTTTTCTGCATTAATATTCCATTTAGACAGTCCCTTATATAATTAACATGCTGATAAGTGGTTACTGTAACAGAAACTAAAGGGAAACTCTCATTAACAGGTTTATTATCTCCTAAATATTCTTCCTGCAACAAGAAGCGTTCTTGCAATGCCTTCTCAAATTCATCCATGACATGAGATTATTTTATCATAACGAACAGATGTTCTAATTACTTTTCCTTTTTCATCAATAACCCTAATGCCACCATTTTTAATCGCTGTATTCCACATGGTAGCTTCATTATATTTGTTATTAGAATCTATCATATAAGGAACTGGCAAAAAACCTTCCTTAAATACGCGATACAGTCCTTCTGCAGTATATAAATTGGGTATATATCTTTCTAAAATACGTATTGCCTCTTTGGCCTCTTGATACATATCTTCTGTACGCTCATTCAATTCTTGATTATAAGCCATGTTTTCAATTTGACCAATAGCCCTTAATTTTCTGTATTTGTTTAATGCCGCCAAAGTTATTTGAATGCTTTCATTAATGACAGGAGGAGTAGCTAAACGCACGGCTTCACAATAACTTACAACATGAATTATTTCAGGACTATCTCTATCATTTGGCTCAATGTCATCCATTAAAGCCGTGACTGCCGCCAATTGTATTTTAGCTTTATCCAAATCCGGTGAAAAGTAATCCAACCCAGCTCTAGACTGCAAATGAACGGTAAAGTTATCATCTTCCAATTCTCTAACCAATTGTAGCATCGTTCTGCCTTTAGCTAAATCCTGCAAACCAATAGTATATTTGGGAGTATTCAGCATATTCTGCAAAATCAGATTTCTTATACCTAATTTCTTCGCACTTTTTGCTGCTAGATATCCTGATATAATATATGATATATCATCTGTACCTCTAAATGCAAAATGATGAGGAACATTAGGCTCAAGCGGTTTGCCAGTACTTGCAATATATTTTATTGTCTCAAGATGTTCTTTCAAGTTTTCTAATACAGAATTAGAACCACGCCCATCTATCTCACAGAACCACCAAAAAGACAAAGCATGCCAAGATATATTTAAACAGCGTTCGTGCATCTTAGCCATATCCGGAACATTCTTTGTGCCAGCATACGTTCTTACAAGCATAGGAGAAGCTGCTTCCTTTATCATCTGATACTCTTGTTCTGAATTAACAGGTATACCTCCACCATTAGGCAATCCATTCCAATCCTCCCCAAACTTTGATTGGGTTAACTGAGAAGAACCTATAGAAAGGATATCTAAAAGATGCGCCTTGGCTAAATCCTTTTCCCATGAAAAAAATTCTTTTATAGCTTCTAAACGATTGGGATTATAAGGACCAACATGAGCACGAATTAAAGGAAGGGTATGACGTTCCTTGCAATAGTTTGCTCTTTTAATGAAAGAATCACTATCTTTCCCAGCCTCAATATATCCCAAATGATCCTGCGGAGTTATACATTTATAAGTCTCAGACTCAATTAAATCTTTAGCAAAAGCCCAGCGCATATTGTCATACTCTGAATTCAGTTTCAAATCTTTTGGAAATTTAGACTCCGGAACACCTAATTTTTGAAGTGATTCTATTGGAGTTTCATCGCCCGGAAAAACTAGTACCTGCTCACCCAATTCTCTTTTTACCAGTAAACAAGCATCAGGTAAACCTGCAAAAAATACCCCTCGCAAACATCCTCCATTTTCAACGAAAAGATTATGATTCTTCATTTCATAGAAAAGATGGCAAAAGTAGTCTTTTGCTTCACTGGGATCTAATCGATAACTAAAACCGATACGAGTTATATTATGGTCAGAAATCCATTTTTGAAGCAATGAAAAATTATTCAACTTATATATACTCTCTACTGCAACAGATATCTCATTGGGAGAAATATAGCACTCATAACCACAGTCTCTTAACAAATGCGCTATTGTGGTTATTCCCAAAGTATGTACGTCAATATCCGTCTTTACTAATCCAAAAATTTCATTTTCTTGTAAACGCGTCATGATAATAAATTTAGTATATCATCCTTTTCCAGATGAGAAAGTCCCAGGTTTTCCAAAGTACGCCCTTGCCATTTAAAATCAATCCCCAACAATGCCGAAGACAATATAATTATTGAATCCATTAAAGGGGTTGAAATACCCACTTTTTTTCCCAATTCACTCATTGGAATTAATCCAGTAGGTATATCTTCCGTTAATTGTCGGGTAAAGATAGAGCCGGGTCCCAATATATCATGATATGCAGGATTATTACGCATACGTTCGCATAATCCATTCCCCCACGTTCCTGGGTATGCATAAGTCATCCAATCATAAACAGCCATCAAATTTACCCCGTACGCTTTGCCTATATTCAAACGTTCTTCATCAAGTTTTTGAATAAAAGATGCTACATTAGGGGTTATATCACGATAAAAATAAAATGGATTATTTCGCTCTATGGTGGCCGCATTGAACAGAACAACAGCAGGATGAAATATAGCACCGATATTTTCCAAACTCGTATGAATCAAATTCTTTGCTGGTATAAAGCAAGGAAAAATAGAGCGAATTTGATTTAGTATAAGTTCCGTTTCATCCATATTGCGTCCGGACAACATTACTCTATCTTTAACCCCAATAATATTGACTACTCCGGGAGACAGTATTCTACAAGCATAAACCAATGTTTGAGCTTCTGCTATATGTATATTCAAATTAGGTCTCTTCGCCAAAATATTAGCAATTTCTAAAACTCCGCATGTCCTTCCCGGATTCAAAATGATAATCTGTCCATCTTTTAAATAGGGAAGTATTTGCTCAGCTATATTACGATGTGCAGTGGCTGTAGTCACAATCAAAATTATATTGGAAAACTCAACGGCCTCTTTTATATCATCAGTAATTAAATCAATATAACCTTCTTCTTCTAAAACCCCTTCCAATCTAATCAAATGACTCTGGGCTATAGAAAAGATATGTTCCATATCACGATTATATAAACAAACATGAACTCCTAAAGCTGCACAGTGACCGGCCATCGCCTGCCCTCCGTTACCAGCACCAATTATAGTAATTTTGGGTGGGTTCATAAAACTAAATCAGATAAACCATGACACATTATATCAACACCATTATTATTAAGAATTGCAAGTTGTGAATCAATATAACTAACTTTTTCTTGCAGTTCCTGTTCGGTTGATGCCACTACTAAATAACCTGCCGCCCTGTCACCACTCGTTTCAGCTTTTGTTATCTCCATTCCTTCCGTTTTATACAAAAAATACTCCTCTATAAAAGAATTGTCCAACAAGTTTTTGAATCCCTCAAAACTATTAATGATTCCAGGATAGCAGTAAATATAATTCATTACTGCATATTTTACTTTCTCCCAAGGTGCCATACGAGGAGATTCCCCTAAAATCAAATCTACATAACTTGACATAATGTTAACACCTGACAAAACTTCTATTAATTTATATTTGGAGCCACCTCCCATTCGTGTGCTGAATTCCAATACGTCAAAATGATTATCTTTCAGTATTAACTGCACCAATAGCGGTGTATTTTCCAAATGAAAAGCATCTACTATCTGCTGAGCTATTCTTAATAATTCCCCTTTCTGTTCATCTCCAATAGCAGGATAGCGACTCTGCAGAATAGTAAACGAATGTGTATTCCTCATTTTAGCAGAATTCGTCGCACATAGAAATTTGGCAATTCCCTTCTCAACATAGAAATCAGCAGATATTTCTTCACCTTCTTTAAACTCTTCTACAATTGCTGTATTTGTACGACTATATAATATTGCCGATTCCAAAGCCACATGCAATTCCATTTCTGTGAATACTTTCTTAACTCCCTTTGAAGAATTGCAATCAACAGGTTTTACAACTAAAGGATAATGAAAATTATTTAAAGCAGTATTATCAAAAGAATCTAAAATTGCATATTGAGATGTCGGAATATTAAATTCTTTCAGAACTTTTTTCATATAAGATTTATTCGTAACATTCAATGCTGTCTGATAAGAAATATAACACGGCAATAAAAGTTCCTCTGAAACTTGTGCAACTGTCAATAATGCCTGATCAGTACATGCCGTACAAACTAAATCAGCCTTTTCCATCAATGCTATTCTTTTTACAGCTTCCACATCAAGTGTACTTGCCACAACATGTTTATCCGCATATTTTTTAGCTGGAGGATTTTCATAATAATCAATAAGTACTATATTTTGTACATTCCTACTCCTTAATTCCTGTATAAGAGCAATTTGATCTGCTCCCCCAGCTAAAACCAAAATATTCATTCTGCAATAATTTCAATTATACATTCCAAATTCTCCTCTACCAAGCCAAAGTACATCGGCAAACATATCACGCTATTTGCTATCTTATGCGCTATCGGCAAATTATCAGCTCTTGCAGACTCCAGTCCTCTATAAGTAGAAAACTCACTTATCAACGGATAGAAATATCGCCTGCCTAGCACATTCTGCTCTTTCATCTTAAAATAAAGTTCGTCACGGGTCATGCCATACTTTTCAGCATCCACGAAAATCGGGAAATAAGAATAGTTGTGACGTACACCCGGCATATCTTCCATAAAACTGATACCCTCAACATCTTTCAATGCTTCCCGATACTTGACAGCAACCTGACGCCTGGATTCAATAGCCGCATCCACTTGCTTTAAATTAAGCAAGCCATAAGCAGAACGAACCTCGTCCATTTTCCCATTAATACCAGGAGCAACTATTTCTGTCTCTCCCGCAAAACCGAAATTCTTCAAATAATCAATACGCTTTTTTGTCTTTTCATCATGACAGATTAGCGCACCTCCCTCTATAGTATTATAAACTTTCGTAGCATGAAAGCTCAATGTTGACATATCTCCTGCGTTCAGGATTGACTTTCCATTTACCTCCACCCCAAAGGCATGGGCAGCATCATAAATCACCTTCAGTCCATATTTATCGGCTATCTCCTGAATGCGTTCCGTATCACAAGGTTTTCCATAAACATGTACAGGCATAATAGCTGTAGTCTTTGGGGTAATTGCTGCTTCTATCTTATCGGGATCAATATTGCAAGTTTCGGGGTCAATGTCAACAAACACAGGTTTTATGCCATTCCACCACAAAGAATGGGTAGTAGCTACAAAACTATAAGGAGTCGTGATTACTTCTCCCGTTATACGTAACGCCTGGAGTGCACACATCAAAGGTAACGTACCGTTAGTAAAAAGACTGATATAAGGTACTTTTAAATACTCACACAACGCCTTCTCTAATTCCTGATGATAATGACCATTATTGGTCAGCCACTTGCGATTCCAGATGTCTTGCAGATAAGGAATGAAATCGTCCAGTGAAGGAAGTAATGGAGAAGTAACCGTAATTACTTTATTTTCCATCTTACTACAATTAATTTGTTTTTGATTTTCTACTTACGTCTGAGCGCAGAAAGCACCAACTGCTTGATCTCAAGATATTCGTCAAGATGCAGTTTCTCATAAATAATTAAAGCTAAGAATACTCCTACCGAAATCTGAATGAACAATAATGCATAAACAGGAATATTCCAATGAGAAAGTCCCCACATGACAAATGCTACCACTAAAGAAACTACAAAAGTGGGAAGTATGTCTTTTATCTGTGTTCCTGTCGGATAATCTATTAAGCTTGCCGAATAATAGCTATTCAGAAAATAAGCTATAAACGAAGTTATCACACTTCCCCAAAGCATATATTCAATACCGCAAAAGATACCAATAACAATGGGACCAACAGCTATTATTTTCTTTATAATTTCTAATTTCAAGAATAGGTCCGAACGTCCTTTCACCTGAAGAATATTCAGATTTATGGCATGAAGAGGATAAAGCATGCCGCTAAAACAGATGATTTGCAAAAAGTAAACGGCAGGCAACCACTTTTCGCCTATCAAGATAATAATCAAAGGTTTCGCTACAGCAGCCAATCCCAACATGCAGGCAAAGGTTATCAGCATAGTAATCTTTATCACCTTCCGATAAGCTTCACGCAAGCGTTCCGGTTCCTCCTGAATAGAACTTAAAACCGGATAACTGACACGTTGGACAACGGTGGTCAAATTACTGGAAAATATCGTATTGAATTGCTCGGCACGGGTATATTGGCCCAATTGCGCAGAAGTATAGAAACGCCCGATGATGATATAATAGATATTTTTATAAATAGTGTCCAACAAGCCCGAGAGTAATAGTTTGGATCCAAAACCAAAGAGTTCTTTAAAACTCTTCGTAGAAAATTCCCATACCGGATGCCATTTGCTATATATCCATAAAAATAGTGTATTCAGAAATTGACGGGAAAGTTGCTGACCAACCAAACTCCACACCCCCATACCTCCTAATGCCATTCCTATTCCAATAACTCCACTACTGATAGAAGAAATCAGAGAGACTTTTGTTTGTGTCTTGAAATCTACCTCCCTCACAAATTGGGTGCGGGGGATGATAGCAAGTGCATTGATAATCAACACCCACCCTATAACTCTTGTAACTTCTACCAGGATGGGTTCTTTGAAAAATACACTAATGGCCGGAGAAGCAAAATACAAAAGCACATAAACAAGAATACTGACAGTCAGATTAAAATAGAAAACAGTATTATAATCAACTCGTTTTACGTGTACTTTCCGGATAAGTGCATTGGAAAAACCACTGTCAATAATGGAAGTGGAAACAGCTATAAATATAGCTATCATTGCCATTACGCCATATTCCGCAGGAGTCAATAAACGAGCAAGCACTAATCCCACCAAAAAGGCGATACCGGAACTGGCTATGTTATCAATAAAGCTCCATCCAACACCACGGACAGTTTTATGTCTTAACGAATCAGACAAATCTTCTAATCCTACTCTTCTATCTCCTCAAACGGATAAGGATTATCCGCAATATTTTTCAACTCTTCTATGATTTCTGTTTGTTCAGAATTCAAAGTTGCCTTGTCCCAACCATCAATAATGCCATAGGCCTCTTGAAGCAAGGATTCTTCATAAATCTCCCCATAACAAAAAGCCAGCAAACGGACTTTTAGCAAAGAAGGGGGAAGCTGTTTCAAAATATTGCAGATGCGGTCTAAAACAGCTTGTTTCTTTTCTCTTTTATCTCCATTGTCGTAGATGGTGGCATTATAGCCCATCAGAAGAGCTAAACAAAGGTTGGCTTCTTCTTCGATACCGGAACTTTTTGCGGCAAAAAGAGAATCCGATTCTACAAGAACCTCCTTGTTCAGTCGAGTAAAATCATCTGAATAGATGGGTTCACCATCCATGCCAAGATACATAAGCTTATGAGCCAAATGCTGAAGCTCACGAGCACAAGAAAGCAGATCATTCATTGAAATATGAGTATGATATGATTAAATATTATTTTATTATCTTCAGATAGGATTTTGGTACTTTTACACTGGCTGTCAAAATACCATTAATACGAATAACGACGTATGTCTTATTGGCTTCTGTAGCAATTTCTCCTTCAATACCACGAAAATCGCCTTTAACGACCTTGACTTTATTCCCTATTGTGAGAGGTTCATTGTCAAAGCTGACACCGTCCGGATTCAAATCCATGACAAACATGAAATCCTTCATCTGTTTGTCGGGAACGACAAGCATGGAGTGAGTGAAAAGATCCTTCATATAGAAAAGCCGTACACCATAAACATTAGAAATGTCACAGGCTGTTTGCTTGGTGGCACAAACGAAAATCAAATTGCGGATAACAGGGACTACACTACGCTTCCGACGGTGTTTCAACTGAGATATTACAATTTTAGTCGGCAGATAATAGTCAATATCCAAATTTTCGTTTGATTTCAGCTTCTCAAGAAACTTGCCAATTGCAAATTCTTGCTTATCACGTGTACGAGCTGCAAACCAATATTTCTGAGTTTCAACCACTTGCAATAAATAAAATCGAGGATATTACTTTAGGTATGGATACGCTTCGCGGCTTGAGCAAGACATTTCCTCTTTCAAGCCGAAATAGATAAATCAAGTCGTTATCTACTTTTAATATATTGAAGACGAATGGATTAATAAAGAAAAACGTCTTTTAATCGTTCGTTTAAAAGATGGCATTTTAACCTGTATCTTCCCTAAGATTCTTTCGATAAAAAAACAAGTTTAAAA